>Ga0207416_1000298_pt1 | contig 89325 bp, 83 predicted proteins | sample PaiPotPPM11metaG_FD_184107 | JGI IMG/M metagenome (GOLD analysis project Ga0207416, IMG submission 184107) | Iron sulfur acid spring bacterial and archeal communities from Banff, Canada, to study Microbial Dark Matter (Phase II) - Paint Pots PPM... ... | reverse complement strand
CCGATCGGGTGATTGGTGGACCCGAGCGGCGATGGCAAGCTTATACGTGTGTTTCTCCGCCGCTTCGCGGCGGCCCGGCGGTAAGGTTGACTGGGCAGGATATCAAGGGCGCAGCCCTTGGCTAGTTAGACGAAAGCCGAGTCAAAATAGCATCGAGGTCTGCGGGAAGCGGCGCCTGGATCGTAACATAACCGCTCGAGCGTGAGTCGAATGCGACCTCGCTCAGATGCAACCAAAAGCGGCCCGGCGCCAGTTCGACGACCTCCGGGCCGCCGTAAAGAGCGTCGCCCGCCAGCGGATGTCCGATACTCGCCAAGTGCACCCGGAGTTGATGGCGGCCGCCAGTACGCGGTCTTGCTTCGATCAGTGAAAAGCGGAAAAAGCGCTGAAGCGGCCGTACCAATGTTGCTGCCGGCCGCGCAGCGGACAAAGCGGTGGCGTTCATCGGCGGCGTGATCATTTTTCGCCGATTTTTAGCATGATGTCCGATCGGAGTCGCGATCTCGATTCCTTCTTCCAGGTGTCCCGCGCACAAAGCAAGATACCGCCGTGAGATGTCGCCACGGCGAATCGCCGTACGCATCGCAGCGAATGCGTCAGGGGTGCGCGCGATAATCAGTGCGCCGGAGGTCCCGTTGTCCAGGCGATGAACTAAGCCGCCCTCCAGCGGCTTGTCGCCTGCTTCTGCCACGTCCGGATAGGCGGCGACTACGGCATTGATTACAGTATCGTTTTCGCCTGGCTTTAGCGGATGGCACGGAATCAATCCTGGTTTGTTAACGACGAGAACCGACTCGTCTTCGTAAAGCGTCTCGATTTTCAGATCGGGATTCGGTTGCAGTGGCGCGACCAGCGTCAGTTCGCTGATTTGGACTTCATCGCCCGCCGCGACCATCGCGCCCTTGGCGAGATGGCGCCCGTTTACTGTTACACTCCCGCACGCGATCAGCTCTCTAGCTTTGCGGCGCGACGATACCCATCCAAGTCGCACCAGGAGAACGTCGAGCCGCTGGCCCCGGTGCGCGCGGGAGCCGGAGTCAGTGCTAATTGTCCGAGATGCCGTGGCGCACCCAGCCCTCGATTTGCCTTAAGAAACCCGCAAATGGATCCTCGTGCGGTGCCGGCACGAAATAACACTTGCGCATAAAGTCTAGCGCGCCGGAATAATGTTCGAAACGTCGACTCAACTCTTCGAAGACGAGGAAGCCGGGGTTATACAATGAGACATCAAGCTCCGAGACAGTGCGGTAAGAACGCGCGCCCTCTTCGAGGTAATAACCCAGGTAACCTCCGCGCTCGACATAACGGCGAAATAGTCCTGACATAAACAGCGTATAATCACCTACATACTTGCGCAGCTCACGTTCCCCTTGTATCCGCGCAAGCTCGTCACCGCTGAGCCCGGATTGGTCCAACATCATCTCGACCACGCTGGTGAGCCGTTTACCGTCGGCCCCGCGCAGCCGCAGCCACTGATCCGAACGGCTGAAGTCGGCCAGCACCGCAGCGACGTATTCGGTGATCTGATGATCACCAATTCCCAATTCATTGAAACTCTTGCGAACTAACTGAAGAAAGAAGCCCTTGAGCTTCTGCGAAGAAGATTTCTCCACGGGCATAAACGGTCCGAACCTCCTCCCCGGAAACTCCCCTTGATGTAATGAATTGTTAGCAAATATTACAAGAGAAGGAATTTCGCTAGCTAGAATTTGCGCGATGGCTGAAGTGTTGGAGTGGGTGACGCCGCACTCGACCGAAACTTGCCATTGTAGGCAGGAAATTGCTTCCATGACGCCCAGACCAGGATCGCGAGCAAAATCAATGCCGTCAAAATATCGAGTATCCTTGGGCGCGTCGCGCCGCGCTTAAAGCGTGTCAAGCCGTCCCCCCTCAAGCCGCATTGCTGCTCACGCCTGCGGCCTTTCAGGGGTTGTCGATTGCTTCGCGTAATGCCGATTTAATCACTGCGGATCCCGCCTTCCGCGGCAATCCGAACATCGGGCGCAATTCGCGGCCGGTCTGCGAACGCTCGCTGGCAGCGACTTTCAGCGGATCACCGGCCACCACGACGCGCCCGCCCTCATCGCCGCCCCCTGGTCCGAGATCGATTATATAGTCGGCGTGAGCGACGAATTCGAGGTTATGCTCAATAACTACCAGGGTGTTTCCCTCCGCGACCAGGTGCAGCAGCACACGCAACAGCCGCTGAATATCGCTCGAGGCTAATCCGGTGGTAGGTTCGTCGAGCAGGAACATCCGCGGCAGGGGCCTACCGTCGTCACTCATGTGGAGTGGTTCCAGATCGGCGAGTAGGAAACGTGCGAGCTTCAAGCGCTGCGCTTCGCCGCCTGACAGGGTCGAAGTTGGCTGGCCGATCTGCAAGTAGCCGAGGCCGACCGCTAACAACGGTTCGAGCCGGCGAGTGATTGCTGGATGCTTGTCAAAAAACCGAACGGCCTCGTCGACCGTGAAGTCGAGCAATTCGCTAATGTTTCGACCGCGCAGGCGGATCGCCAGGATGTGAGTTTGAAAACGGCGGCCGTCGCATGCTTCACATTTCACCTCCAAATCAGCCATGAAATGCATCTCGACGGTCACTGTGCCGGTGCCATGACATTTTTCGCAGCGTCCCCCATCAACATTGAAGGAAAAATCACGCGACTTGATCCGCAGCCGTTTCGCCTCCGGGCTGCCGGCCAGCAACTTGCGGATTTCGTCATAAACTTTCAGATAGGTCGCGGGATTTGAGCGCAGCGACCGGGTCGGCAGTTCCTGCCCCATATGAACCATTTCACCGATCTGCCCGAGACCCTCGATTCGCTCGCAGGCGCCTACCTCGCTGACGGCCTCGCCGGAGTAGCGCAGATAATTACTGTATAGAACGTTTTCGACCAGGGTCGATTTGCCAGAACCGGAGACCCCGGTTATGCAGACGAGCCGACCGAGCGGAATCGTCACGTCAATATTGTGCAGGTTGTTTTCACGGGCGCCGATGATCCGCACGGCTGGACAGCCGCCCACAATCCGGCGTTGACGGGAAACCGCTCGCATCAACAGCACCCGTCCGGGTTTATTGGCCGGGCCATTGCGGCCGTTTTGAACGGGTGCTCCCGTTCGCAGCACGGTACCTCCCTCGCGTCCGCCCCCTGGACCAAGTTCCACGACCGCATCCGCACCCGCAATCATCGTGGGATCATGCTCGACAATCACGACCGTATTGCCTAAATCGCGCAGATGGCGCAACACGCCGAGAAGCCGACGCGAGTCCCCCGCGTGCAGCCCCACGGTTGGCTCGTCAAGGGCGTAAAGGGTGCCTGAAAGCAAACTTCCGAGTGCGCTGGCCAGATGGATCCGCTGCGCTTCACCCCCTGAGAGGGTGCGCGCCTGACGCTCAAGTGTGAGATAGCCTAATCCGACGTCATCGAGATATCCCACTCTGTTCCGCAATTCGCGCAGGGGGGCTGCAGCGCGTTTGGCCAATTCGCGGTCATGACCTAACGACTCCAGCCACGCTGGCAGGTCTCGAACCGCCATTTGTCCGATCTGCGCGATCGATTTGCCATTAAGCTTTATGTTGAGTGCTTCGGCTTTGAGCTTGGCACCGTTACAGCCTGGGCAGGGGACGAAGCGGCGATACTTAGCGAGAAGTATTCGGACATGCGTCTTATAGCGCTTGCGCTCGAGCCAGCGAAAGAAACCACGAATTCCTGGCCATCTTTCGTCCCACGTCCGCTGGTCGTCTTTGCGCGGTTCGCCGTCGAGCAGCCATGCGTACTCCTCGGCGGTCATGTCGCGAAGCGTGACACTGGCTCTGACGCGCGCTCGCCGTGCGCACTTCAGCATCCATTCGTACATCTCCCGGTAGGCGGGCGTACGCCACGGCATGACCGCACCCTGGCGCAAAGACAGCAGCGGATTCGGGATCACCTTTTCGAGGTCGAGTTCAACTGTACGGCCAAATCCTTCGCATTCGGTGCAGGCCCCAATCGGACTGTTGGACGAAAACAATGCAGGCGCCGGCTCGGCGAAACTTTGACTACATCGCGAGCAGTTGAACCGCCGATCGAACTGCAGCGAGGCTGCCACCTGCATTCCGCTGTCATGCCGTTTTACATAGAGCGCACGAGCGCGGCCGGCGCCGAGATAGAAAGCCTTTTCCAGGGCCTCGCGAACTCGTTCCGCACTACCGGAGGCGGCAACCACGATGCGGTCGATGAGCACCTCGACAGGACCCTGGTGGCCGTCGAAGCGCTCGGCGAAGTCGACAGTTTCGATGATCTCGCCGGCATGATAGAGGCGGTAATAACCGTTTTGCACCAGATAGTCGGCTGCTTCCTTGACCGAGCGCGAGCCCGGCTCGAACGGCGCGATGAAGACGTAAAGGCCGGGCGTGTTCAGGACGCGTCCTGCCGCACTCTCGACCGAGTCGCGCGTCACTTCGATGTTGCATTGCGGGCAGATGGTCTTGCCCACAGTGGCGAATAACAGCCGCAGATAGTCGTTGATCTCGGTAACCGTGCCTACGGTCGAGCGCGCATTCTTGATCGTGTTTTTCTGCCGCAACGCCAGGGCAGGTGGAATGTCGGAGATTGAATCGACGTCGGGGCGGTCAATCCGTTCCAGGAACAGCCGGGCGTAAGTCGACAGGCTCTGCACGTAGCGCCGCTGGCCCTCGGCATAGAGCGTATCGAATACCAGGCTCGACTTGCCTGAACCTGACACCCCTGTAACAACCGTCAGCCGGCGATGGGCTATGTCCAGCGAGATATTGCGAAGGTTATGGGTGCGGGCCCCACGAATGCTGATCGAGCGCTCCAAGCCGCTTCCGCTCCTAGCCGAATACCGAAAATCGAGCACGCTACACTATCCTGACTCGCGCTTTCAGCACCCGGCCTCCTTGAACTTCTGCCGTGCGCTAGATCGCCTTGTGGATCCTTTGCGTGGCATGCTTTCAGTAATCTCAGCCGGCTGGGCAAGCGCCTACTTCGCGTCCCATCGGCGTTCCGAATCTCTCGCGCGACGGTGGGAAAACAAAGAACGGCAGCGAGATCGCCCAGGCTCTATCGCGAGCAGCTAGCGCGGATCCTCCAGCGCACGTGCCTTGATCTTACGCTCGCCGGGATACTCGGCTGCTACTTTTGCGTAAAGCTCGCGGAGCCGCACGTCAAACTGAGCTTCCAGCCGGCCGGCGGCGGCAATTCGTTCGGCTTCGGGCAGATGCTCGATTTTCTTGAATTCGTCCTCGAGCTGGCACATCAGGTGATTTCGCTGCACCAAGTATTGATAACCGTTCATACGTTAAAGTCCGCAAAGACAGGATTCACACGGTAGATTATAGTTGAGTCACGGAGATTCAGAAAATGGCTTTGGCCCAAATCTCCACAGTCGCGGGTTCTGGAAGCCCGGCTGCATTTTCGGTCCTCACCGCATGGAATCTGCCGCACTTCGTGCATGGATTCATGACTCGCGAGGGTGGCGCAAGCCAGGGACTTTACCGCTCGTTTAATCTCGCCGACGGCGTGGGCGACGACCCCAACGCGGTAGCCGCGAATTTGGCACGCTGGCGCGCCGCTTACCCGCGGGTACGCCTCGCCCGCCTGCAGCAGGTTCACAGCAAACGCATCCACCCGATCGGCCTGACGTATGACGGCGATCGTAGAATAGGCGACGGAATGGTGACTGCAGTGCCAGGAGTCGTTCTCGCTATCTTCACCGCCGATTGTGTGCCGGTATTGATGGTGGATGCTGAAACTGGAATTATCGGCGCTCTCCACGCCGGATGGCGCGGGACGTTGGCCGGCATTGCGGGCGAGGGAGTTCGCGCAATGGCAGCGCTGGGGGCGCTCCCCGAACGCATTCGCGCGGCCCTGGGTCCTTCCATCGGATGCTGTTGTTTCGAAATGGACGCTGAGTTAGCCGGGCGGTTTGTCTCGCATATACCCGCGGCGGCAGACGATTGCCGCTATGGCCGTCCTGGCAAGAGGCATCTCGATTTGCGCGGCATTCTTCGTTCGCAATTGCAAGCGGCCGGAATAGCCGCGACTTCGATCGTAGATATCGGGCCATGCACGAAATGCAACTCCGATCGATTCTTTTCACGCCGGGCGGCCGGGGGCGCGGCGACCGGACTGCAAATGAGCTTCATCGGGTTCGAGCCGGAGCGGTAAAAAAATTGCCGCCTAAAAAGCGCAAAGCGCCCTCTACCACAAGCGCCGAGCTGATGCGGAAGGTGCGTAAGCCGATGGCTCCGCCCGCCAAAGTCGAGGAGGATCTGCGCAAGTACAACCGCGCGCGCGAGCGTCGGCGTTTGCGCAGAGGTCAATAGCTGACCAACTTTGCCACGAAGGGACGACTGCGCCCGATGATTAGCTTCGATCTGGATGATGAACAGAAGATGGTGCGGGACACGGTCGCCGCTTTCGCCATTGAGCAGGTCCGTCCAGCCGCGCGCATTGCTGACGAGAGCGGTTCGATTCCTTCTGACCTTCTGGCCAAAGCCTGGGACCTCGGGCTCGTGCGTGGCTGTTTACCGGAAAATGTCGGCGGCTATGGCGGCGCGCGGGCGGCAGTGACCGGCGCAATCGTCGCCGAAGAACTGGCCTACGGCGACCTCTCTTTTGCACTTCACGCGCTGGCTCCGTGGTTGTTGGCGTTTCCTCTGATTGAGATGGGCACCGATGCACAGCGCAGTCGTCACCTCCCGCCCCTGGCGACCGACCGCTTTGTGGCGGCTACGGCTGCGCTAATGGAGCCGGCATTCGATTTCGACCCCGCCGACATGAGCACAACGTCGCGGCGCACGTCTGGCGATTACGTAATTAACGGTGCGAAGTGCTACGTCCCGCTGGCAGGGGATTCGGAGATAATTCTGGTTTATGCGGCGAGCAGCGCCGACAGTGGATTTGCCGGCGTGGACGGATTCCTGGTGCCGCGCGATTCGCCCGGTCTGAAAATTTCCGGGCGCGAAGAAAATATGGGCCTCAAAGGTCTCGCTACTTTCGAATTGACCTTCGACCAATGCCGAGTGCCGGCTGAAAATCGCCTGGGCGGCGAACCGGGAATTAATTTTGCCCGGCTCCTCAGTCAATCGCGGGTCGCCATGGCCGCGATGGCGGTGGGAGTGGCGCGTGCGGCCTTTGATTATGCGCGCGATTACGCGAAAGAGCGCAAGGCCTTCGGAGCACCGATCGCAACCAAACAGGCGATTGCCTTCATGCTGGCCGAGATGGTGATTGAAGTTGATGCGATGCGGCTGCTGGCATGGGAAGCCGCATCGTGGCTCGACAAAGGCCATGATGCTGTGAAGCAGAGTTATCAGGCCCGCAATTATGCTGCGGCCGCGGCATTGATGGTCGCCGATAACGCGGTCCAGGTCCTTGGCGGTCACGGCTATATCCGGGAGCATCCGGTTGAAATGTGGCTGCGCAATGCCCGGGCGTTTGGGGTGATCGAAGGCCTCGCGATCGTCTGACAACGGCGAAGCCTTCAGCCTGTGGCGTTTGCAAGGCGCAGCAAAAACCATCAGTAGAGTGAGCAATGATCGATTTCGAACTCGAACCCCAAATCGTAAATGCGCTTGAAGTGTATCACGTCACCGCTGAACAGACGATGCGGCCCATCTCGCGCCACTATGACGAAAATGAGCACGAGGAGCCGTGGCAATTCTGGGAAGCGAGTTGGGCAGCCTCGCACAATCCGGCCAACGCGGCGAGCGAGCAACCGCCAGCGATTTCGCGCAACCTCTACACTTGCCTCAGCACCGAGGAATTGTGCTGGGGCGACGCCGGGCTGTTCCTGTCGATTCCCAATCCCGGATTGGGCGGTGCGGCGGTGGCGGCGGCCGGCACGCCCGAGCAAAAGGTCCGATTTCTTAGCCGTTTCCGTCGCGGCAAACCAAAATGGGCTGCGATGGCGATTACTGAACCCGGCTGCGGCTCAGATTCGGCGGCAATCACCACTACCGCGCGGCGTGACGGCGACGCCTGGGTGATCAATGGTACCAAGATTTTCTGCACGGCAGGATTGATGTCGGCAGAAAAATCCGAAGGCTTTGTCGTGGTATGGGCGACAGTTGATCGCAATGCCGGACGCGCCGGAATTAAGCCGTTTGTGGTGGAGCACAATACGCCACGGATGACGGTGGTGCGGGTAGAAAATAAGCTCGGCATCCGCGCTTCCGACACCGCCATGCTCATGTTCGAGGATTGCAGAGTCCCCCTGCACCATCTCCTCGGCAGTCCGGAAGTGACTCCGGCAGGCGGCTTCAAGGACGTAATGGCGACTTTCGATGCGACCCGCCCGATCGTCGCGGCGATGGCGATTGGTGTAGGGCGGGCTGCGCTTGACTTCGTCCGCGATTTCTTTAAGCGCAATAACGTTTCACTGCGCTATGGTATTTCGCCGCGCCGCCTTACTGCCGTCGAGCGCGATTTCATGGATATGGAGGTGCAGCTTAAAGCCGCCCGCTTACTCACCTGGCGCGCGGCCTGGATGCTCGATGCCGGCATGCGGAACAATCTCGAAGCCTCGATGGCCAAAGCCAAGGCCGGCAGGGCGGTCACGCTCATCACTCAGAAGGCAGTCGAGTTGCTCGGGCCGCTGGGTTACTCACGCAAAGAACTAGTCGAAAAGTGGATGCGGGACGCAAAAATCAATGACATCTTTGAGGGTACTCAGCAGATCAATCTGATGGTTATTGCCCGCCGCATCCTCGGCTACAGCAGCAAGGAACTCAATTGAGACCCGGCCAGTGAATCGATCGCGTTATCCGGCACGGTGGGAAACCCCAGGTCGGCAGGTAGGCGTGCTGGGCGATGTGCAAATCGCCGCCGGCAATCACCAGTGCGATGTCCTCCGGGCTTTCAACCACCGGAATCACTCCTTGGCCCGCCGCACTCGTCACCCATTGGGGCCATTGATGCGAAGACAGCGCCTTGCGTCCCCACCACTCCTCCCATTGGGCAGTTGCGACGCGGCCGTTTTGGTATAGCCAGTGTTTGACGTCGCGCTTGCTCCAACCGTCGCCGGCCAGACGCCGCGCTACGTATGGCGCCAGCACGACCGCGACCTTGCCGCCGTGCATCAGCGAAAATTGCGATACCGCCGAACTCATTACGCTGGCGATTTCCTCGAGCCCGCCCGTAATGTTGACTACACTTTCCGCGCGCATCAGGGTAACCGTGCTGGCTGCGGAGTCGAATCCGAGTTCTACCTGCAATGGCTCCCAGGGGCTCAGGGCTGCATTTTCAGCCAAGCACAATGAATAACGCCCGGGGTTGACCAAGCCCCGCTAGCGATACCGCACCGGGCCATCCACCGCCGAGATTGTGCATAATCAGTCTGAGGGCCCGCCCGATTACCGAATTTGCCCGCCATCCGGGACCAAGCGCGCCGAAGCCTGAGTTGATGTTCAACCTTTCGGAGACATCACCGCTGAAGATAAGGAGCGGTGTTACATTTTCGTCAGTAGTCTGAACCCCGCGTAGATTAAACTCCGGAGTTGCTATTGCTTCGGTCAGGGTAATGAGTATTGAAATATATTCCGGCGGGCAGCCCGCCATGATCGCGTTGACGGCAATCTTTTCGACTGTCGCCAGGCCCTTGAGTGGATCGAGTTCGGCCACAATATGGTCGCGCGAAAGCCCGGCGTATTCGACCATTTGCTGGACCTTGCCGAGCTCAGGTGGGACGATCGGCAATCCGTCGGTCCATCCCCGCAAATAAAACAGCTCGTTGGCGCGGCCCCACGCGTCACGCCCGCGAATCACCTCGATCCGATGGCGCGGGAAATTGCCGGCAAGTGGCGCCTTCGTGAGCAGACCCTGCTCCTGAAGGCGCTCTTTCAGCGTATCGTCGATCCATTCACCCGAGGCCCGTTGCGCAGCCGGAATCACGAGCCACAAGGCATCAGCAGCAGAGTGGGGCATTGCGGCGTGCCGTTCGAGCTAGATTCTCTTCGCTTCCTGGAGCAATTCGTCCCATTTCGCCGGCGGATGGATTGCCTTACATACCCGATAGCCGAGTATCCCATTCTGCACGAAGCGGAACGAAGCCGGATGTGGCCGGCGTGCAATGTGCCATCTTTTCATTTGCGAAACTTACAAGGCTCTGCTGGCCATCAAGGGCCAACTTATCAATCATGCGACGGAAGTAGGTTTTGACCCTATCGCGGCTAACCTGCCTTTGTGCCGAGATTTCATTGAGCCTCAAGCGAGCCGCTAGCATGCCCAGAAGTCTAACCTCGCGGGCGCTCAGTCCATAACGATACATGAGCCGTGCGTGACGGGCGTCTTCGGTCTCCCCTTGTTCAACGATCAGAGTGATGTATCGCGTCGATTCGCCAGCGGCTGGAAATCCCCGCAGTTTCAGAGCGGAGCGCCTTGGTGAGCCTCTGGTACTTCGCGAACGTCCGGCAGTAGGATGAATTGCTCGTGAAGATTGCGATTGTCGCGGCCGAGATTGGACCGCATGCGAAAGTCGGGGGACTGGCCGACGTTGTCAGCGCCTTGCCGCAGGCCCTGAAAAATGCCGGCGCCGATCCTTCGATAATTGTGCCGGGTTATAAAATGCTGCTTGAAACCCTGGCGCCCGAGCTGTTCGCTGAAGATCAGTCACTCATGCTTGGGCCCAACCGCGAGCAGTTCAGGGTTTTGCGCGCCCAGGCGGCGGGCGGTGTTCCGCTATATCTGGTCGATCATCCTGCCTTCTTCGGGCGCGAGGGGATCTACGGCGACGAAAATGGCGACTACCCGGACAATTTCCGCCGTTTCATCTTCTTTGGGCGGGCGGCGGCGTCAACCGCAGCGATGTTGCATCCTGACATACTCCATGCGCACGATTGGCATGCTGCAATCGCGCCGATAGTAGTCCGCACAGACGCGGCGATTCGCTCCCAACTCGCGGCGACTTCAAGCTTCTTCACTATTCATAACCTGGCGTTCCAGGGGATCTGCGAACGTGACCTTTTCCCGTTGCTCGGCATCGACGAGTCATGGTTCTCGATTAGCGGCCTGGAGTTTTACGGGCGCGTCAACCTGATCAAGGGCGCAGTAGTGTTGGCCGACGCCGTTTCCACCGTCAGTCCGGCTTACGCCTTCGAAGCCGCGAATTACCCTGAGCTGGGGTTCGGGCTCGACGGGGTGTTACGCACGAAGGGCGACCGCTTCATTGGTATCCTCAATGGGGCGGATTATGATGAATGGAACCCAGCTACCGATCGGCTCATCAGCACCCGCTATTCTCCCGCTCGCCGCAATGGCAAGAAGGCCTGCATGTACGATTTGCGCGAGGAAATGAAATTGCCGCACCGCCGCACAACGCCGATCATCGCCATGATCACACGGATGACGGCGCAGAAGGGAGTTGACCTGCTCGCAGCGGCGCTCGACCGGCTAGTCGCCCTCGACGTTCAAATTGTGATGCTGGCAAGCGGCGATCCTCAATTGGAGCAGTTCTTCAAAAGCGCCGAAGACCGCTATCCGGATAATCTCAGGGTCAATCTGCGGTTCGATAATGCTTTGGCTCATAGGATACAGGCTGGGAGCGACATGTTCATGATGCCCTCGCGATTCGAGCCGTGCGGGCTAACCCAGATGTACGCGCTGAAGTACGGGAATGCGCCGATTGCGCGCGCGACCGGCGGCTTACGCGATACGGTTTCCGAATTCGACCAAACATCCAGCCGCGGCAATGGATTCGTTTTTGAGCAGTTTCAGCCTGAAGCGCTGGTGGCTGCGACCGCACGGGCGGTTAACGCGTTTCGCACTCCTCCCGTATGGCGGCAGCTGATGGACAACTGTTTCAAAGCTGATTTCTCCTGGTCTAGCGCCGCCCGCGAATATCTCGACTGGTTTAGCCGCATCCATAGCCAACGCGCGACCGCGTAGCGGCGTGTTGGAGCCAGGGCCGCTTGTTCCACTTCGTCGGCTATGGGGCCGTGGAAACACACCGCGCGCCTTTGTTTCCGGATCGCCGGAGATGCAAACGCCGATCCCAATACCTGTTGAAGAGCAGTCCTTTTTAGGTGTTTTCTCAACCAACAGGCGGTTGGAGGGTGCGTGAAGCCGAGCACTTCCAAGGAAAAGCCGGAGAGGGGGACGAGTCGCGATGCCAATGTCCACGCGGCACGCGCAGCCCATGAGTTCAAAAATTTACTTGCGTCAAGAGAAGCAGCCGGCTGAACAAGAGCGCCCAGAAACGCCGGCTCACCAAGCCGGCGATTCGTCGAGAGGACCTCCTAAAATTGGTGAGTAGACGAGGTAGAAGGCACCATCGGCACGATCACCGCCGTCGTCGCAAAGGATCGGGGATGCAAATTCGGGGGCTGACGCGCGTTACCAGATTCCGAAGCTAACGCCAAATAGCGTACCTGGTTGGGTGACGTTTGCGGTCGCGGACACGGGAATCGGAATCGCCAAGGAGCACCAAGATGCGCGCTTTCAGGACTTCGTGCAGATACGAGCCCCAATTCAGAAAAGGTTTTGTGACCCCTTCATGAACTCGCACCGAGCTGCGATGAGCCGCGAACAGAGAACCTCGGTCAGACGTAGGTAGCGCGATTCATCAGTTGCCGCCAGCCCAAGCGATTCCAGCTCGGCGTTGACCGCGTCCTGCTGTTTGGGCGAACCCGGCATGCGCTGCCGGAGCTGTTGGAGGTTCAGCAATTCCTCCTGATGGGCGGTCAGCACCTGCAACTCTGATGAGAACGTCGGCGAGAGGCCGGAAACCCTGTCCCACAACCATACGCTGAACAGTCAGTTTATCGAGAAACTGGTTTCTCGCTCAGCGACTCGGCAATCCATACTGCCGTAAGGGCGGCGAGCCGGGCCGCGTCAAACGAGCACCATATCGCTGCGCCGGCGGTGTCCAAGGAGATTCGCGTGATAGCGCCGTCCTGGCCGACGGCATCCACGAACCCGGTACCGCTGTCGTTCGCCACCAGGATCAGACCCGGAGTAGAGCGCAGCCGCTCCGCCCATTCCATCCTCGGCTCGTCCATCCTTGCCTCGCCCGCCGGTAGAAACAAAGCGACCCCACTGCCGTGAAATACTGGGACGTGAACTATGTCGAGCACGAGCTGGCTGGAATCGACGCCGAGAACTCCAATTTGCGCGGCGAACGCCCGAGCCAATTCACGAGTGCCCGGAGCTGTAAAGACGTTGAAGGCAACTTGAGGCTCGTCGTCAAGGTCGAGACGCGCATTGAGCAGATCGGCGGATTGCTGAAACAGGTCCGAAACGCCCTGGTGCCCGGCCGCGCTGGCGCTGAGCATGATCGACGCGGCGGCGAAGCCGTCGCTGCCCAACGCTTGCAGAATGGTCGCAATCAGCTGGGCGGCGGGATGCGGCACCGCAAAAATTTGGCCTGGTCCGAACGGTGTAATTTGCTCGCGCGCGGTCAGTCCCGGTGCAACCATCGCAACCGCACCAGGCGGCGTAACGGTAGCGGCGCTCAGATCGATCAAAGTCGGCCCCGGCTGCGCTTCGATTATCTCCGCTGCCCCATTTCGTTGAACCGCCAGAAAAGCGATGTCGAAGGCTGAAAGATCCTGAGCGCCATTGAAGTGTGCGACCGGTAGGCGCCGTTCACCCGCCTCGGCCACGCGCCCGGAAGAGTCGCGAGCGAATAACTTCAATTCCGAGTACGGCAAGTCGCGCTCGCCGATCAGTTCGGCGATCTGGCTACCGACCGTACCGGTGGCACCAACCAGCGCAATCCTGGCATCGCGGCTGGCCAATTGGTTATGCCTCCGGCTGTAAGCTTTCGATCCGCTCGCGCACGATTCGGCCCATCGCCTTGCACCCGATCGCGCGGGCCCCGGGCCCAGCGCCAAGGTCGCGAGTGCGATAACCCTCACGTACCACCGCCTCGACCGCCTGCACAATCAGCTCGGCCTCGGCTTTCAGGCCGAGCGAATGCTCCAACAGCATCGCGCCCGAGAGAATCGCCGCCAGCGGATTAGCCTCGTCGCGTCCGGCGATATCAGGCGCGCTGCCATGGATTGGCTCGTACAAACCCACACGAAAACCGGCGCTGTTCAGGTCCTCGCCAAGCGAAGCGGACGGAAGCAGGCCCATAGACCCCGCCAGTACTGACGCTTCGTCAGTCAGGATATCGCCGAACATATTCTCAGTGACGATCACGTCGAAGTCGCGCGGCCGCCGAATCAGGTGCATCGACATCGAATCAACCAGTTGATTCTCAAATCTGACATCCTTGAATTCGGCGCTCAGGCCGATGGCGATTTCGCGCCATAGGCGCGAGGTCGCCAAAATGTTGGCCTTATCTACAGAGGTCAGCCGCCTGCGCCGCTCCCGCGCGAGCTCGAACCCATAACGCAGTACGCGGGTGATCTCAGCTTCGGTGTAAGTACAAGTATCGACCGCCTCACGGCCCTCTTTGCCCTCGCGGCGTTCGCTCGGCTTGCCGTAGTAAATTCCGCCGGTTAGCTCGCGAATCACCACGAGGTTGACGTCGCTGATAATCTCGGGTTTGAGCGGCGACGAAACGGCCAATTCCTTGAAGGCTTTGACCGGCCGCACATTGGCAAACAGCCCCAATTCCTTGCGCAGGGTAAGCAACGCCTGCTCTGGGCGCTGAGCGGCTCTTGGGTCGTCCCATTTCGGGCCGCCAACGGCCCCGAGCAGTATTGCGTCTGAATCTTTCGCCTGAGCGAGCACGGTATCGGGCAGGGGAGTGCCGTGGACGTCGAGAGCATGGCCGCCGGCCAATCCCTCCTTGAACTCAATATCGACCGCGGCGTCACGTGAGACTACCTTGAGCACCTGCAAGGCTTCGCCGACCACTTCAGGACCGATACCGTCACCTTTGAGAACTAGAACTTTGTACGCCATTTTGCGCGGTTTGGATTGGCAGGGGAGTCTCTCTCCGCCGCATGCATGTTCAATTTTCGAACTGCGGGACGGAGCTTCGGCATCTCATCCCGCGTAACAGCAGCCGCAATAATCTGAACCGGAAGAATCACGAATCTCACTTTAACGCTCTAGCACTTAATCCAAGTGGGCCATAACAGCAAGGCCCTGCCGTTGAGCTGCGCCCGGCACGCGGCAAAATCGGCCTTTGGCGATTGGCCGGGCAGTCCTGGCTGTTCTACTAACCTTCCGGTCAAGACGAGCTTGGGTTTTTATACGAACACTCAAGCGGCCATCGAACAAAGTTGAGCGCATCACGACGAGCAATCGTTGTTTGACCCATGCCGGCGGCGATCGTAATAGCTGATACAGCCAAATACCGATTGGAGCATATCGATGCAGATGACCGAAATCGAGGACCGCATTAAGATCCACGACCTATTCGTGCGCTACACTTCCGCAGTCGACAATTGGGACGAGCCTGCTTTGCTTGGCTGTTTCACGGACGACGGCGTGCTCGAGACTCCTGTACTCGGCGGCAGGTTTGCAGGGCGTGATGGTCAACGGGAGTTCGTCCGCGTTGGCCGAGGCCGCGCGGAAGGCGCCCAGATGCGCCACGTCTTCAGTAATCTCGGGGTTCAGCTTGAGGGCACGCGCGCAGCCGCGCAGTCCTATTTCGTGGTGTATTCAACCAGAAATGGCAAGAGCGAACTCTCGGTCGTTGGACGCTACACTTGCCGTCTACAAAAAATCGGAAACGAATGGCTGTTCGAATATCGAGGAGTATCCATCGACGGCAGACAATAGCAATTTAACGAAGTGCGCTTTATACAAACTCGGCGACGCGTTTCACTTCCGCCGCCCTGACTAAACTCTTCGCGACGACGATTTCGCGGAAAACGCAGAGTTTGCACTTACATCTGATACTCCTTGGCGCTTTGAGCTATAGTCAAGCTCTGCTGCTGGTATTTTCCATAAATTTTCCGAAATCAAGCATGGTGTCGCCGGCGTAGGCCTGCGCATCCTTGCGCTTACGGTCCATGCGCCGCAGGCTTAAAGTTACGATAAGGGTAGGGCACACGGATGGACATCAGTAAAATCCCGGCTGGTAAAGCACCGCCGTTTGATATCAATGTATTTGTTGAGATTCCGCAGGGCGGATTGCCAGTCAAATATGAATTGGACAAAACGACCGGCGTGCTGTTCGTAAACCGATTTCTCCATACCACCATGTTTTATCCGGGCAACTATGGGTTTATTCCACACACTCTTGCTCGCGATGGCGACCCGATCGACGTTTTGATTGTGTCACAAGCCGCGGTCGTCCCGGGCGCAGTTGTCCGCTGCCGGCCGGTCGGGGTGTTGATGATGGAGGACGAGGCGGGGCCGGATGAGAAAATTATCGCGGTTCCGGTCGATCAGCTCAATCCGTATTTCAGCGGGGTGCGCACTTGCGACGATTTGCCCGCTATCCTGCGCGACCAGATCGCCCATTTTTTTCGCCATTATAAAGACCTGGAGCCGGGCAAATGGGTCAGAGTAACGCGATGGGCTGGTCCTGACCAAGCGGCTGAAGAGATTCAGGCGGCAATTGAGCGGGCCAAATAAACACGATGAAGATTGCATGCGGGGACGGCTTTTTGGCCAGCGCATTTAGCGGCAACGGCATACGATGAGCCGTAAAAAAGATGGTTACATTAACGGCCAGAGGAGTTGTTTAATGAAACCGAAACTGCGGCTGGTGGCAGATGGCGCCAGTTCGCGTCAGCATGGCCCGCCGCCCAGCCAAAATGAAAGTGAAGCTTTCGACGCCTATTCCAAAGCGGTAATCCAGGCAGCCGATACGATTAGCCCCGCAGTCGTAAACATCGAGGTCAGGCCGCGTTCGTCGGGATCGAAGGGACCCTCGCGAGCCCAGCCTTATGCGACCGGTTCGGGCTTCGTTTTTACTCCTGACGGCTACATTTTAACCAATAGCCATGTGGTGCAGGGTGCCGGGCAAGTCGATGTTGCCGTTTCGGATGGACGCAGGATGCGCGCCGATCTGGTCGGCGACGACCCCGAAACTGATCTGGCCGTGCTGAGAATCAGCGCCAGCGATCTGACCGCCGCGCCGCTCGGTGATTCAAATCAAATTCGGGTCGGCCAAATGGTCATCGCGATCGGAAACCCGTACGGCTTTCAGTGCACGGTGACCGCGGGCGTAATAAGTGCGCTGGGACGCTCGTTGCGTGCACGTTCGGGACGGCTGATCGACAATATCTTGCAGACCGACGCCGCCCTGAACCCCGGTAATTCGGGAGGTCCGCTGGTCAGTTCGCGCGCTGAGGTAATCGGCGTAAATACCGCGACAATCATGCCCGCCCAGGGCTTATGCTTCGCCATCGCAATTAACACCGCCAAATTTGTGGCTGGCCGTTTGATTCGCGACGGCCGCATCGTGCGCGGATATATCGGAATGGCCGGACAGAACGTGCAACTGCCGCGCCGCCTGGTGCATTTTCACAAGGTCGCTGTGCCCAGTGGCGTCATGATTGTCTCGCTTGAACCAAATAGTCCGGCTGAACGTGCCGGGTTGAAGAACGGTGACGTAATCGTCGGGCTGGGCGGCAAACCGGTCGCCAGTATTGACGATTTGCAGCGGCTACTGAGCAGCGAATGTGTCGGCGTCGCTATCGAAATCGAGGTGGTTCGAGCGACCGAGATACTCGCCGTCCGGATTGTTCCCGCCGAATCGCCGAAGCGTAATTAGGCCCGCGTGACTCGGACGAGCAGCGGAGGCGCAAATTGATAACAGAAAGGCCTGGTTTGGCTGTCGTCCGTCACAGCAGGCAGCTCCATAAGAGCAAGCGTTTATCGAACAAGCTGCTAAAGTTCGCTCTTTGGATGGTATGGCTTCCGATAGTCGCCGTCTTATGGGTGATGCTGCTCGACACCAGTTATGATTGGATCAGCTCGCCAAGCACTACCAACGTCATCGCTGGCTTATTGATTCTGATTCTGATGGCATGCGTAGTGATTGCGCTGCTCGTGAAAGGAGCGAGAAAGTTGTGGAACCGGTGAAGCGCACTAGTGGAGCGGAGCGGAACGAGCAGGCGAGTCTGCGAGCTGCGTTCAGGAATTGGCGCACTAGTGGAGCGGAGCGGAACGAGCAGGCGAGTCTGCGAGCTGCGTTCAGGAATTGGCGCACTAGTGGAGCGGAGCGGAACGAGCAGGCGAGTCTGCGAGCTGCGTTCAGGAATTGGCGCACTAGTGGAGCGGAGCGGAACGAGCAGGCGAGTCTGCGAGCTGCGTTCAGGAATTGGCGCACTAGTGGAGCGGAGCGGAACGAGCAGGCGAGTCTGCGAGCTGCGTTCAGGAATTGGCGCACTAGTGGAGCGGAGCGGAACGAGCAGGCGAGTCTGCGAGCTGCGTTCAGGAATTGGCTGATGATGGCTGCGATGTGCGCGATTGCAGTCAATATGGCCGGCTGTTTTGGCTGCACTTACATTCCGCCCGGCTATGTTGGAATCAAGGTTAATCTCTATGGGTCGCAGCGCGGGGTCCAGGACATCCCGGTGCTCACCGGCCGCGTCATCTACAATCCGTGGACGGAAAAAATATACGACTTCCCTACGTTCCTCCAGTACCGCTCATGGGTCCAGAGCCCGAACGAAGGCCGGCCGGTGGACGAGAGCATCACCTTCGTTTCGCTCGACAAGATCCCGGTGAACGTCGACGTCAGCGTCGCCTATCAGTTCCAGGCGAGGGAGGTACCCGAGTTGTTCATCAAGTTCCGCTCCGATCCCGATATTATCGCTGATACTTACATCCGCTCGCGCGTGCGCGATGCATTCGTGCGCAGTGGTTCCGGTCTCAAGGCGATGGATATCCTGGGCGGCGGGATTGGCAAGCTCGACAGCGACGTCGTTGAGATCGTTGACCAGGAAATGGCACCAATCGGGATTCGCTTCGACTACGTGTCGGTGCTCAATCGTCCCCGGATCCCGGAGGCAATTCAGGATGCTATCAACCGCGCGATCGAATCGACTCAACGCGCGCAACAGGCGCAGAATCAGATCGCCGTCGTCAAGGCCGAGGCCGAACAAAAAGTCGCGGCTGCAACCGGCGAGGCCAACGCTACCCGCGCACGCGCCCAGGGTGAGGCCGACGCGTTGCTGATGAGGGCGACCGCGGAAGCCAAAGCGAATCAATTACTCGCCGCCAGCATCACGCCGGAACTGGTGCGCTGGCAGCAGATCAAGCAATGGAAGGGCAACGTGCCGGCATACATGGGCGGCCAAATGCCAATTCCATTCATGGACTTCGGCTCAATGCCGCAATCGTCGACGGCAAACAAATAGCACTGCTACAAAAGACTTGTAGGGAGCCCCCCGGAGCGGCCTCGCGAGCTATTGCCTTCTCTCATCAACGGTACTCGTCACCGCAGTCGCCGATCGCGGCCATCAGATCGCGCGATTTCGTCAGCACCTCGTCGAGCTGCGCGTAGTCGGGCGCGTCGAGAGTAAAGCTGAAGACTCGTTGGTTGTCAGCAATATGCTCGGACAGGCCGAGCCTGGTGCCGACAATCACCCCGGCAACCGCCGGGCGTTCGAGCACATAACGGACACCGACGTTCGCAATACTCACTTGATGTCTATCCGCGATTCGCTTGAGCTGTGCGAGTAATTCCTGGAACAAACCCCATCCACCCCACGCGTCGATCATCTGCTTGTACTTTTGCAATGAGGCGGTATCCAGCTCGTTGCGACGCGGTTCGGGCCTTCCGAGATATCTTTCAGACAGGAGGCCGCCCAAAACTGTGCCGTAGGTTAGGAGCGTGATGCCGCGTTGTTGGCAAAACTCCGCCATCTGCATCTCCGGCCGGCGATCGACGATCGAGTACTGAACTTGATTGGAGACGATTGGAATTCCGCGCTCGCTGATAGTGCGCAGATGGCGGGTATCGAAATTGGTCAGCGCCAAATGCTTGATTTGGCCTTCGCTCTGAAGGTCAGCAAGATGGCCGAGGGCGCTAAGGTAGCGTTCGTCCTCGTAGTCCCACCAGTGAAACTGCAGTAAATCGAGTGAGTCGGTGCCCATCCGTTTGCGCGAAATGTCAACTGCCCGTTCGACAATTTCGCGCGTCATCGGACCTGGATACGGCACCCATTTCGTAAACGCCTGCATCTCGGCGAGTCGTTCACGCCCGTAACGGGCGGCAAAGCGGCTGCGAAACTCGCCGACAAAGTCTTCAGCCGGGCCGTAATGGTCGGCGAGGTCCCACGTGGTAAATCCGGCCTCGTGGTACCTGAACATTTCGCTCACGCCTCGCTCCGGCTCAACGTAACCATGAGCGCCGCATACCTGCCACATCCCATTCAGGATGCGGCAGATCTCGAGGTCAGGGGTGAATTTGAAGCGACTCGATGGCGGTAGCATTCGCACTCCGGGCCGGTGTCCTGCCAGGCGGCGGACATCGAGGTTTTTTTTCGATCTTGTGCTAGAGTGCGGGCGTTTTGCAAAGCGCTATCGAGAGGGAACCAAAATGAAAAAATTCGGACTTTTGCTCGGAACAGTCGCAGTTGCCGCATTGGCTTGGACCCTAGGCTTCAATGCATTCGCCGCCGGCAGCTCTAAACAGGAGATAACGGATCTCGAGCACAAATGTATCGCGGCCACCAGCACCGACCAGGCGGCATCGCTCGGCTGCTTCGATGAAAACGACATTGTCCTTTACGACTTCGTTCCTCCGCTCAAATACGCGGGCAACAAGGCGGTTCGCGGCGACCTCGATAATTTCTTCAACAACGCCAAGAACGTAAGGGGAGAATTCGTCGAGCTACAAGTCGTCACTGACGGCAAGCTGGGCGTTGCCCGCAGCATCCAGCATTTCACCTGGACCAGTAAGGATGGCAAGCCGATGGAGGCCACGCTTCGGGTCACCGACGCTCTGCATAAAGCCGGTGGAAAGTGGAAGGTTTTCCACACACACGTGTCAGTACCAGTCAACCCTGACACCGGCAAAGCTGAGATGAACTTAAAGTCGTAATCGGCCCTTCCGCAGGAGTGAGCAATGAAAATCGGTGTATTGGCCTTTCTAACTGAGCAGTCGGGGAATCCGGGCGCGATTGCACGGGAAGCGGAGAATCTGGGCTTCGAGTCGTTCTGGGTGGCCGAACACATGGTGATGCCGAGCCACTACACGGTACATTATCCACGTTCGGCCGACGGCAAGGTGCCGGAATTTTACGCGCACCTCATCGATCCGTTCGTCGCCCTGGCTATCGCTTCACAGGCGACGTCGCGGATTCGCATCGGCACTGCTATCTGCCTACTGCCGGAACGTAACGTGATCGAAACGGCCAAGGCTGCCGCGTGCATCGACTTCTATTCTGGCGGCCGCCTCAGCTTCGGGATCGGCGCCGGATGGTTCCCAGAAGAAGCGCGCATTATGGGCGTTGATTTCCCGCGCCGCTGGCGCCATCTGCGCGAATCAGTCGAGGCGCTACGCTTACTATGGTCGCGGGATGACGTCGGCTATGAAGGCGAGATCGTTAAGTTTCCGCCGGTGCGGCTCTACCCGCGGCCGGTCCAGAAGCCTGGGCCGCCGATCCTGCTTGGCGCGCACGATCCGAGATATGCATTGCGGCGCGTAGCCCGCTATGCGGACGGCTGGTGCCCCGGCGGGCTCAGTGTCGAAAAGGCAAACGAATGCATCCCGCAGATTCGAAAGATGGCGCGGGAGGAGTACGGCCGCGACCCGGAAAAGCTCGAATTCTCGATTCTGCTGATGGGCACCGGTGATGGTCCGTCGGCGGACGTAATGAAGCGCTATGCGGAAGCGGGAGTGAGCCGCCTCGTTGTAGCGGCGGCGGCTGCCGCTCATAGCGACGGTGTCAGGGCCGTCCAGGGCGTCGCGCCGATAGTCGAACGCGCCGCCCGCGTTTAGCGAGGTCGCGAGTGGCGGCATAAGGGGAGGCACGAGGGCTGGAATCGCTGGGTGGCTTCCATCCTCTTAGACCTTTCCGATAAGTGCGCGCCCCGCACGCTGCACAGCGTGCAACATCTCGGCGACGTCGCGCGCTCGCGGCGAGATTATCAAACGTGCCACGCCTAAATCTGCGTATTGGTGCGCAAGGTCGAGGTCGAGCTCAGCCTTGGGCGTAATGCTGATTTCGATTTGGTCGTAGAGGCGGCCATGTTCGTTGCAAGCGGCGCGAATTCCGCTGATGCAGTTCGCGGTGGCTTCGACGTCCAGACCGTAACCGAACCATCCGTCGCCAAGCCGCGCGGTGCGGCTGAACGCGTAGACGGATTTGCCACCGAAAATTATTGGCGGATGGGGTGTTTGGATTGGCCGTGGCTCCGCGCGAACGCCGTCGAGGGAGAAGAAGCGGCCTCGGAACCGGGCGCGCTCCATCGACCACAACGCCTTCATCAGCGCGATCGCTTCCTCCGCGCGTTTCCCTTTATGGTCGAACGGCATCCCGACCGCATTATATTCCCCCTCGATATTGCTGATACCAACGCCGAAGATCAGCCGGCCCCCAGACATCACATCGACCGATGCTAGCTGCTTGGCCAACACCACCGGATTGCGCAAGGGCAAAATCATTATCCCCGTGCCAAAACGAAGGATGTTTGTACGGGCGGCGGCAAATGCGATGGTGACGCACAAGTCTACAAAGACCGTGCGCGGCGGCATTGGCGTCGATGCTGTCGGAGGGTCAGGCAGCGCGATATGCTCGCCGCCCCAGAAGCTATCAAAACCGGCATCTTCGGCCGCGCTTGCCACGGCAGTAATAGCCTCCGGCGTAACACAGGGCCGCATATTCATGCCAAAAAGACCAAATTTCATCTGTCCACCTATCCGCGTCCAGTGCACCTGCGGGTTTCCCCAGTTCTAAACGATTGGGAGCAGAACGAGGAGAGAAAAGGCCGGCGGTTCAGGTTCTGCTTAGCACCGCTCGCATCCGCTTACGATTGTTGCTCGCGTGCGAACAGCAGCTCGAATAATGCTCGGATGCGCGAGCGGCGTTCTTCGACTTCATACAGTAATCGTGCACCGCTGCTGCCTCCGTCCAATCCCATACGGCGCGCGACCGGTGCTAAATGCTCGTCGCCTATCGGCAGGGCCCACGCCGGTTGGTCGGTTTCGATCCGAAGACGATTTTCGAGCCGCAGCAAGAAACGATAGTCGGCTTCCAGCGAGGCCGCGTCGCCGTGTTCAATCAGCCCCGTTTCTTCCAGAGCGCGAATCAATTTCGTCGTGTTGCGGCAGCGGAGCTGCGGAAACTCAGGCCCATGGCGGAGCGCCATCATCTGCGTGATGAACTCGACGTCCACTAACCCACCGCGGCCCTGCTTGAGATTCAAGCGCTCGCGATTCTCGGCCCCGATTTCGTTCTCCATCCTCGCGCGCATTGCCGCTATCTCGGCGACGCCGGATGCGGACAGTGGCCGGCGAAAGACAAATTCTTCACGGGCCCGCTCCAGCGCCTGACCCAGTGCCTCATCCCCGGCGATAACTCGCGCCCGCACCAGCGCCTGCCGCTCCCATACGGCTGAGCTTTGGCGGTGATATGTGCGAAAACCCTCGAGCGAGGTCACCAATGGTCCGGAATTTCCTGACGGGCGCAACCGCAGGTCCAATTTGTATGCGTATCCTTCGCGCGTACGTGCTTCCAGCACCGCAATGAGCTTTTGCATTATGCGCGAGGCAATTTCACGGCCCGCGGCCGCGGTTTCATCCGGCAACTGATAGACAAAGATCAAATCCAGGTCAGAGTTGTAGGACATCTCGCCGGCGCCCAGGCGGCCCATCCCAATGATGGTCAGTTTCAACTCCGCGGGTATTCGATAACGGTTGCCTACTTCCCCCACCGCTAGGACAAGCCCCTGCCGCAGTTGCGCTTCCGCCAGACTGGTGAGTTCTGCCTGGACGTCATAGAGATCGAGATTTCCGGCGAGGTCGGCAATCGCAATCCGCAGAAACTCCTGATGGCCGAAGGCGCGGAGTGCGTCAAGACGGCTTTCGAAATCGCTACATGCAGTGAGCAGCTCGCTAAGTTCGCGTTCGAGCTCCGCGGATGGCCGGCGCAGGCGTGCGAGATCCGAGCGCACTAAAGTGTCCAGCATATCCGGATGGCGAATGAAAAGGGTGGATAGATAGCTGCTGGAAGCAAATAGGCGGAGCAGCATGCGGCGCGTTGCCGGATGTTGCTCCAGCAACGCTAGAAACGAGGTCCGCGCGCCGACGGCGCTGATAAAGGACACCAGGTTCAGCAGCGCCAGGTCGGGATCCGGGAGCGCGCCTATCTCGTCCAAGAGGTGCGGCCCCAATCCTTCCAGCAATTCCTGGCGGCGCGGGCGTATTGGCACGTGTTCGGCCCCGCGCACAAGCAACACCAGTTGATTGGCACTCTGCTCCGGATGGGCGAAACCAAGTCTTTGCAGTGCAGGAGCCGAGGCCGCTGAGTCGAGCGCTTCGCGCCAGGCGTCGTTGGCCGCCGGCGAGGCAGGGGGTGGTGGGCGATCGTCACCACCGGCGAGCATCTCGCGAAACAGGTTGGCGACCAGGTTGCGATGCGCCGTCAACGTGCTCGTGAAGATGCCCACGGCATCGGCCTGCTTTCCGAAGCCGAGCCGCGCGGCCAAAACCTCAAGCTCCGCACGACCAGCCGGCATTCGGTGGGTTTGCAAACCCGAAGCGACTTGCAGCTTGTGTTCAACGTTGCGCAAGAACAGATAGGCAGTGGCAAGCTCGCGGGCGCGCTGCGGCGGCATATAACCGTAAGCTCCCAAACGTTCGAGTGACGCCAGAGTTCGCGCCGTGCGCAGACGCGGATCGCGGCCCCCGTAAATCAGCGTCAGTGCCTGCACGATAAATTCAAGTTCGCGGATGCCGCCGTAACCGAGCTTCACGTCGCGCCTGAGAAGATCGGGCGAACGCGACTCCGCTTCGATCCGGTGCTTCATCGCACGCAACTGGCGCAAAGTATCGAAATCGAGATAGCTGCGGTAGATGAAACGGCGCAGTTCGCGGATCAGCCGATTACCTAATCCAAGTGCCCCGGCAATCGGCCGCGCCCGCAGCAGCGCGGCGCGTTCCCACGTCTGACCCAGCGTTTCATAGAAGCCTAACGCAGCCTCCAGCGAAATCACTAAAGACGAATTGCGCCCGCCCGGACGCAACCGCATGTCGACCCGGAAGCAATTGCCAGCAAGAATTTCGGTCACCACTTCGCCCAGACGCCGGGCGGCGTCCTGATGCTGAGCGTCGTCGGGTCCACCGAACACGTACATCAAGTCGATATCGGAGCTTAGATTCAGCTCCTCGGCGCCCAGTTTACCCATCGCGATGATACAAAAATCGCCCGCCTGCCGCGCCGTCTCCCCGAGGCTCACCATTGCAATCATGAGCGCGGCGCGAATGCATTCGTCAGCCAGCCGCGACATTGCGCTCACTGTGTCAGACACGGTCAGCCGCCCCAGTAGGTCGGCGATGGCGATCGCCAAAAAGGTGCGGCTTTTGAATTCGGCGAGTTCGCGCGTCATTTGCGCGGCGTCTTGTGGAGCTGTGCACCCGAAGTTAATCGTGCCGACCAGTTCCGCAGCAGTGCTGGTGCGGGCTTGCTGGAACGCCGGGCCCCATTGCGTGCCGATCGCGACCAGCCCGCTCCCGATGAGTTCCGAAGCTCCCAGGCAAAAGACCAAGTCGGACGCGTACTGGGGCTGGCGCAGCATCTGCGTCGCCTGCGTCGGCGTTTGTTCGAGCAATTTCGTTAGAAAGGCGAGAGCGAGTTGTTCATCGGGCGCCCGTTCGCGGAGCAGCCGAAGCGTGGCGGCTGACAGGTCACTATCAGGTAGCTGCTGCGCCAGAGTTTCGGCGAGCGGCCAGAGCACACGCGGCAATCCGGATCTCTTGTCGGTCGCGTCCGTCGGTCCGGGCTGTGCCACCGAAGGTTCCGCTGGTTTCATCATCAGCACGATAGCAAACCGGCCGGTTCCTCGGAGAACGCGGCTGCCTTAGCCTGTCCGGTACACCAGGTGCTAAGCTCTCTCGATACGAGACTCAGCGGAGGTGTTGGTGATGATCATCCTGTACACGACCGAACGTGACTACCCGTGGGGCACATTGCGGTCGACGCATGCCAGCAAGACGAAAGTGGTGCTGGAGGAGAAGCGGCTCTCTTATCGAATCGAAAACTTGCCACCGGGCAATTTGTGGAAAAAGCCGCCGGAAATGACTGCACGCCATCCGCTGGGTAAGGTTCCCTATATCGAGGAAGACGGCCTGATTCTTTACGATTCCACTGTAATCGATGAGTACCTTGAGGACCGCTACTCATGGCCGCGGCTGTTACCGCAGGATCCGCTGATGCGGGCGAAAGTCAGGATGGTCGAACAGTTCGCCGACGAGGCTATACTCGCCGGGAACCTGCCGCCAATCTGGATGCCGTACTGGAGCGAGCCGGACAAGCGCGATACCGAACGCATGGAAAAGGGGCGCGAAGGCTTGCGTACGCGCGACTTGCCCTATCTTGAGAAGTTGCTCAGCGAAGCGCCGGCGGGCGGTTATGTGTGGGGCAGCTTTTCAATGGCTGATGTGCCGATGATGGTGCTGGCGATGGTGCTGGAGGTCGATAGGCTTCCGCTCGATAAATTTCCATACGCGGAGAAGTATCTCGGCGTGCTGCGGGAAAGGCCGAGCTACCGCGCGATTAGTCCGCGGACTAAGGTGGCCGACGCCAGTTCGCTGCGAAACCCCGACTAGCTGACGCGCTCGATAATCACGTGTTGTCGTATCCGTACTCGTGCATACCGACCGTACCAACGGCTTGACCGAGCGATAAATCGGCCAGCACTTGCGCGAAGGACTCAACACGCGTCGCGTTCTCGCGCGCAGGCCGTAAACGGCGCGGACGTCCGCGATGCCGCCGACCTGACGCCGCTTGAATCTCAAGGGGTAAGGTCTTGTGCAGGCCGCTTCTTCTGGCGCGTGGTGCTGGTCCCCTCGTGTTTTTTCGGGACCAAGGAGAGCCGAGGCTGAGAGGGGCTCAACAGTCGCGGCTCGGGGGTCATGGCTCGATAGACCAGCCAGTTTTTCAGGCCAAGCCGGGCCGTCAGCGAGATAAGTCGGCGGCGTGGCTCCCTTTCGGATTCCAGATCATCGAGCAGCCGCGCAAGCCGGACGATCCAATCATTTAGGTGTAGCTTGTCCTGCCCCATGGCAGGGTTCCCCTTTTCCGATTTACTCTCTTGATAACCTTAAGCTTAGCGCAACCTGCGTTACACGGAAGCCAAAATCTTGCCGGATCATTCCTAAATGGGATCCATAAGTATGCGCGAGCGCGCAGCGCCGCGGGTATCACGTCTTTGCTAACCTCCTGCTAGCGCTTTCACGCTGCTCACGAGATCGCCGCGGCTCTGGTAGCTAGATGGCTTCATGCCGGGCTTTTTCGCGTCGGCCGTGCTAGTTACACGTAATCTGACTGTTCCGGCAGATAGATAGGAATTTGCGCTGCGGTAAAGTTTTCGTTCCGCCAGGAGGAACCGGCTAATGGAATTTGAAACCTTGGCAACTGGTTATGGATTGCTCGAAGGTCCGCGAACAGATGAGCAGAATCGGCTATACTTCAGCGACGTTAGGGGCGGCGGCGTATTTCGCCGCAACCCCGACGGCAGGATCGAAACACTGATCGCCGAGCGGAAGTCGGTGGGCGGCATCGCGCTTAATCAGGGCGGCGGCTTGATCGTGACTGGCATTGGTCTGGCCTATTGGGACGAACGTACCGGCCGCATCCGGGATCTTTTCAGGGAATGGGAGGGGAAACCGCTATTTGGGCTCAATGATCTAACAATAGACGATAACGGCCGCATTTGGGTTGGTTCCTTCGGTTGCGATATCAATAAATTCGATTTCAAGACTACGCCGCCGCCCGGCTCCTTGTTCCGCGTCGATCCGCCAGGGAAAATCACGAAGCTGTGGGAAGGAGTTGAGGTGACGAACGGTCTCGGTTTCAGTCCTGATCGCAAGCTGCTTTACCATAGCGATTCGACTACCCGTGCGATCTGGGCGTATGAGGTTCGTTCAGATGAAACCGTGAGCGATCGACGGTTATTTGCACGCTTGCCCGAGGGAATGCCTGATGGTTTGACCATTGATGAGGAGGGTGGCGTGTGGGCTGCAGTCGTAGGCGGACCGGGCGAACTGGTGCGGTTCAAGAGCGATGGCACCGTCGACCGGCGGGTCAAAGTGCCGGCAAAAACCGTAACCAGCGTCGCTTTCGGTGGGCCCGATATGCGTGATCTGTATGCGGTTACGGCCAATAACAGCAACGACCGCGAACTAAAGGGCACCGTTTTCCGAACACGGTCGGATATTCCCGGCCTGCCGGTACCAAAGTCGCGATTCTAGTCAGCGTCTGGGTTAATCGTACAGTCATATGGCGATAGCTTTCTACGCGATTGCGAAATTGCTGTTTGATGGCGAACGCGGTGATAAATGCGTTCGCCATCTATTCGTGCAGGCGGCGATGCTGATTCGGTTGCATCTACAGAGCGCGCTCACGCCCAGTATCGACCGCGTTATTTACCGCTGCCTCGGTTAGGACGCTGCCCCGTGCGCAGGCGTTGGGACCTGGAGCAGCCAGTAGAGCGGAATCCCGCTGAGCGCGATGAGCAAGCCCGGCCACGTATAGTGAGGTTTCATCACGAGCAGGTCCGACATCAAAGCGACTGCCACCAATATGTATAGCGCGGGGACCCATGGATAGCCCCATGCGCGATAGGGCCGAGGGGCGTCGGCGTATTTCACGCGCAAGACGAAGACTGCGCCGACCGTCAGAACATAAAACATTAATTGGGCGAAGATCACGTAATCGAGCAATTGGGAATAGGTCCCCGATAGAGTTAAGAGCGAGGCCCAGCCTCCTTGAATGATTAGGGCGACTGCTGGCACGGAGGCTTGATTCAGGAGGCCAGCGGCCCCGAAGAACAAGTGGTCCCGCGACATTGCATAAATTACCCGGGCGCCGGTCAGAATCAGGCCGTTGGCACAGCCGAAGGTCGAAATCATGACCAGAATCGCAGTGATGAGCGCTCCCACATTGCCCCACACCATCCGCATCGCGGCAGTCGCCACCCGGTCGCTTTGCGCGCCAGCAATACCGTACGAGAAAACCGCCGCAGCGGACCTCCCCGCGAACGCGGTGGAAGTCGTCAGCGCCGGAAGCTCAAGCATGTAAGCTAAATTGGTGAGAAGATAGAGGCTAATCACCAGCCCGGTACCGAGGCCCAGCGCACGTGGCAAATTGCGTCTGGGATTGTGCACTTCGGAAGCGGTGAAAGCCACGTTAGCCCAGGCATCAGCCGAAAACAGCGCACCCACCATTGCAGCGCCAAAAGCCGCGAGCAAGCCGTAAGAAAATTCACGGCTTCCAGTAAAACGGCTGAGCGATCCGAAGTTCGCCCGTATTGCAGCCGCATTCGGCGCGACCAGGCAGCCGAGCACAACGATGAACAGCAGCGATAGAACTTTTGCGCTGGTGAAGATGTTTTGCACGATCCGCCCGATATTGAGGCCGCCCAGGTTCACCGCAGTGAGCAACGCGATGATCGCGATCGCGCCGATACGCTCACCCGACAACCCAACGCTGCCGACGCCCATAAAAATGTGCGAGCCAAGAGCCGGCCATATCACGCCGGCAAATCGGCCGAAGGCCACTGCGACGGCCGCGATCGTGCCGGTTTGGATCACAAGCAGCAGAGTCCAGCCAAAGCAAAACGCCCACATCCCGCCATAAGCTTCGCGCAGGAATACGTACTGCCCGCCCGCCTGCGGCATCATCGCGGCGAGTTCCCCATAGGAGAGAGCGCCGGCAATCGTCATCAGGCCGCTGACGAGCCATACCACCAGCAATCCGGCGGGCGAACCGGCCTGGCGTGCGATATCGGCCGAAACAATAAAAATTCCGGAGCCGATCATCGACCCGGCGACGATAGTTGTCGCGTCGAATAACGAAAGCCCGGGCTTCAGTCCGTCCGCCTCCATCTGATTCCTCCTGATGGAGGTCTATGTTACAAGCTCGCAACCGGCAACGAATCACGCAAAGCGCGATGTTAATCCGCTTTTCAGTGCTTCGCTTCGCCGCCTTCCTCCTCCTTCGTTCGGGCTCGGATCGCCGCGCGCTCCTGCGGAGTCAGATTGGGGAAGTGGCGCACCCACAAGATGATTTTCCATAACTCGTCGGAGCTGTGCCTGGCGCCGAAACCCGGCATCGCGCTCATGCGAATTCCGTTGCTGACAATAAAATAAAGCTGACCATCAGACAGGGACATTACACCTTTGCTGAGGTGGGCGATGGGCGGATAAAAATCACCGCCGACGCGATTTTCGGCACTCCCGTCAACCCCGTGGCAGACGGCACAATGCTCGTCGTATTCGTGTTCACCTTCCTGAAGATTTTCGGCAGTGGGCGGTATCGGATTGCGCTCGCTGGGCGCATTGGTGCGCACCCATTTGCTGAGCACGTATGTCGCGGCCCACCCTTCGGCGGCGGAGGGACGCGTGGTCGCATTCCATTGCATCCGCGGCATCACCAGGAACAAGAGCAGCAGGGCCGCAACCACCACGCCGATTACCGCTGCGACCAGGAACTTAAGCAACCTTCCGATGAGCTTCATTATCGTTCAGCGCTTCTCGCCCTCCACACTAACCCGTCATTATTCGCATGCTGGCCGAACTACATAAGCCGGACAGAGCCCCCTCGCCAGCGGTTCAGCAGTCTTATTCGTGCGCGTCCATTTGACCAGCATCTGAACAGCCTGGGTGAAGTTGATAATGAGCAGTTTCGTATGCGTTCGCCAGCCTGACCGGCAAAACATTGCCACCGCCTTTCAACCTTCACGGTGGATAAGCTGATTCCGCCGAACCACTATTGCGCTTGTTTGATGCTGACGGTGGCAACAACTTAGTTAGGTGTGGCCACCGGTGTCGCACAATGCAGACTGTGGAGGCCGATAGAGTCGCAGGCTAGTACACCGGCATATCGATGCCGGTCACGCCATTTGCAGTGTCTTCTGTGACAATTAGTCAGGTCTAAGGTTGAACAATAGAGAACAGCTGCGGCTAGGGCGTCTAGACAACGATCAGAGGCACACAACTTGTTAACATCTGCTATGCGTGGAAACAGTCGTCCGCTGAGGGCAAGATAAACTAAGCCTCTTAACGCGGTTGGCCTTTCGCAAGCCAAACGCTCGATGCGCAAACATCCCTGACAACGGCCGGAGCCCTCGCCGTTGAAAGGAGGCAGAGAAAGCGGGCCGTCGAGGCGCGGGCGTGACAAAGCGGCTAATCGATCTGACTAATGGATAAAGTAGCAAACATGAATTAATACGTAGAAGCACTATTCTGATAGCTACTCTTAGAGAGTGCCGGCGGTCAGCCCACGACGCACCTTCCCCTATCCCCCGGAAGGTTGGCCTTTTCTAGATCGCCGGCATTCCCTAAGCCGATAAGCAACTCCGGGTGCACACCCGAGTATGCCCTTTGACGGATACTGCCGTAAAATCGCAGTGGGCGCTTCTACACTTGCTAATAGCGACATCACATAGAGACACGTCGCGGGACGCCTCTCCTGGAATGCTGCTTTGGGAGCGTCGCGGCTCTCCCCTTATGAGACCGATCAGGGGAGCGCCATCTGTCTGCTTGGCCACCGCATCGCCCCAGTGCTTTGGGCGACGTGTACGGCCGCGCGCGCTGATCGACGAAATTAAGGATCTGCTCGAAACACCCAGCTCACCCTCGCAGGGCAGGCCGGACGCAACCGCGTCGGGCGCGCACCTGATTGAAAAACGCGACCGGTTCATTGCCTCACGGATTGATACCACGCTGCACGAGGGTGAAATCGGCATGCTGTTTCTCGGGATGCTGCATTCGATCGCGCCGCTACTGGCGAAAGACATCAAGTTGTTGAACCTGCTCCCCTTCGACCGCACAGCGCGCCGGATCAAGCGGGCACTGCAACGGTAGATGGAGCAACGCTTGCGCTAAGCGGAGCAATCGATCGGGCACTTCAGCCGCTTCCTCCGCATAGATGGCAGAGGTCCATGGCACTGGCGAGTATGATGGGTCCGATGTCATACTGCCATATCTGCCGTTGTGGAGAGGTGGCCGAGCCCGGTTTAAGGCGCACGCCTGGAGAGCGTGTAGACTCGGAAGGGTCTCGGGGGTTCGAATCCCCCCCTCTCCGCCATGCTAGAGGGGGTTGTTTCACCTGGTTTTTCGAAGACTCTTTGGGGACGAAGTTGGGGTCGGCATCCGGGTTTCCAGGCGCCCGATGGACGCTCGCAAACGAAGCCCCGACTCGTTTGCCCACCAACCGCACTGCGCATGGCCCAGATCGCGTCAACCAAAGCCGCTTGACCCTTATCGATTGGAAGCGCTGGGCATTGATTGTCACCCTATAGACTGGATTGAAGTCAGCCAACGGTGCGGTGGTAACGTTCGGGGTTGCGAAGGGCGCTAAGCCGTTTACTGAGCTTGGGTGCCGGTGCGCTTCCGCCGGGCTTTTAACCGCGGAGGTGAGTACAATCGGGTGATGGAGGAGGAAGGGGCCCGGTGGCCCCACCGGTCTTCAAAACCGGCCTGGCGGGCATTGCGTTCGCCGGAGGGTTCGACTCCCTCCCCCCTCCGCTGCCAGAATAATGCCGCACGTCAAGCAGGAATTGCCACACTTCGCCGTGTTGCTTGCCTGCCAGTTTGCCGGCACTCTCGCTCCGGCAGATTGAGCGGCCAGGCCCTTTGAATCCCCCTGTTTCTATCGCAGCCTGGATGCGTTTTTAATCTTTAGCTCATAGACCATGAGTGTTTTGAACTGTTGATCCAAGGACACTAGACATACTCAGTTGATAGTAAGTGGCTACGCATGCGCAGCCGAACCGAGTCACGCAAGCCGCAACGCCGCCAGGCTGGCCAGAGCGTTACCGCCCGAGATCTCGGGCTTGATAGCCAACTCGAGGACCCCAAGCGCCGCTAAATTGACCTGGTAATCCTCTATCTCCCTGGTCGAGCCACTTGGACTGAAGGTCCACTGCTGGCGCACGATCTCCCGGAAAGGCTCGTTGCGCCTGGCGGCCCAGCGTAAGACAAATTCCTGGGTACGCGCTGTCTGGGTTTCGACGAACTCTAGTCTGATTCGATGAACCGCCGTTGGCGTGTCAAAAACGATCCGCACGAGCTGTTCACCCGGTTCGGCGGCCCGCCAGCCTTGACCTTCGCTCTTCAGCGCAAGAGCTGATTCAACTGGGAAACTTGGATCGTCGGACGTCACCTCGACTTCCGCTATGCGTTCCAAATCGAGCCATCTCTCCTCAGAACGCGGCTCCGGAGCCTTGTCGACCTGACCGATTATCCGTTTGCGCATTGCGTCCACCTTTCACATCGCGGCGGCCGAAGCTTCAGAGTCTTGCCAGGATTCCGCTGAACGAATCCGCCATCAGCGCGGCGCGAGCCGCGAGGCGTCTATGAAACCGGTACCGCCGTACCGCGCGACGTGCTCCTTAATATGCTCCAACAACTGCGCGGCGGGTTGCTCCAGATCGAGTACCTCGCCGTAAGGCTGCTTCGCTGCAAGTCCTGTATTCCAATACGTTTCGATTCGATTCCCTTCGGGATCAAAAATGTAAACGCCGACCGCGTTGCCATGCGACAGAACTACATCGAACTTCACATTGTGTTGCTTGAAACGCCGATAGAACCCGAGTACATCATCGAAGCTGTCGCAGCGAAACGAAATTTGCTGAACCACTCGCGCGTCACCGCCGACGTTGCGGCCGCGGCAAAGCAACAACTCATGGTGCTCCTCGTCTGGCCGCGAACTCATGAAAACCAGCCCCCGATCCGCATCTTCGTCGGTCACGGTTAAACCAATGATATCCCGATAAAAGGCCTTTTGCTTTTCCAGATCTTGAACATGCAGTCCGACATGCCCGAGGCGCGCGACGCGTGCATTGTTCATTCGATTCTCCTTCGCTCGGCAATAGTGTAACTATAGAGCATCACAGCTTGAGGGCGGGTTCGACCCAGGTACTCGCCAGCTCCTCAGTCAGTCTTGTGATGTCGGCTTCGCTTGCGACCGGCCGCTGAAATACCGGTGTCAGATACAGTTCATCGACACCGGCATCGCGATAACGCCTCAGGTCGTCGGGCGTTGCTTCTACTGTAGGCGAAACCGAAAATTCGAAGCCGTCGGTTCCGCGGCCGTTTTCAGCCAGCAGTTCGCGAAGCCGATTGATCGCTTGTGCGGTTTCCACCGGGGTTAGATTAAACCCGCACCATCCGTTGCCATAAGAGGCCGCCCGTTTGAGCGCACCCTCGGTCTGACCTCCGACCAGGACCGGTAGCCCGGCGCCCTTGATCGGTTTTGGATAGCTCAGGGCGCCGTCGAAGTTGACGAATTCCGCACTGTAACTACGTCCGTTGCCCCACACGCAGCGCATCGCCTCGATGTACTCCCGGGTACGTTGTGCCCGCCGCTCCCAGGGGATTCCGAGGGCATCGAATTCCTCGCGCAGCCATCCGATACCGATGCCCAGCACCAAACGTCCGCCGCTCAAGTAATCGAGCGTCGCGCAGATTTTGGCGAGGAGGAGCGGATTGTATTCTGGTACCAGGCAAATCCCTGTCGCGAGCCGAATGCGTGTGGTCCGAGCGGCGGCGTAGGTCAGCGCCATGAACGGGTTCAGCAATGGGATCTCGGTGGTGATCGGCAAGTTCTGCCCGCGCGAGTAAGGATACCGCGACGAAAATCGCTCCAAAAAGACCACGTGTTCAGGCGCCCAGACAGTTGCGAAATTCAACCGCTCGGCATTGGTGGCCACCGCAGTAAGCAAATCGGGCCGTGCCAGATTGCCGATCCCAATGGCGAAGAAGCCAATCTTCATGGTTGTTTCCCCCGGCTGGTTTGGCGTTATTCCGTTTCAAGCCAGACCGAGGGCATCGTAACGGCGCCGTGACGCGCAAATACCGCATCGATTTCTTTCATATCGGCATCCGAAATTGACCATCCGAGCGCGCCGACGTTGTCTGCTACCTCACGCGGGTTGCGGCATCCGACCAGCGCCGTGCTGACCACTGGGTTGGACAAGGTCCAGCCCAGCGCAAATTGCGGCAAGCTCTTGCCATAACGCTGGGCCATTGTTTTCAGTTCGGCAACCGCGCGCAGGTTCTTCAGGTAATGATCGGGACCGAACAGATGTTGAAACAGGTTGAGATTGGCGAGTTGACCGCGTTTCGAACGCCAGTCGCCCTTGTCGAAGGTCATTTCTTCGGTGAAGGTGCCGGTGAGCATGCCGTAGGCTAACGAACCATAGGCCATTACCCCGATGTTGTGTTCGCGGCAGTACGGGAAAATTTCGTTTTGCATCCGCCGGTCGAACAGGTTCCAACAATACTGAACCACGTCGACTCGTCGCGTGCTCATGCAAGCCCTGATTTCCTCCAGACGGAAGTTGGAAAGGCCGACCGCGCGCACTTTACCCTGCTTGACGAGGTCATCGAGCGCACGCATCGTCTCTTCAAAGGGAGTGTTCCGGTCAGGCCAATGGATCAGGTAAATGTCGACGAAGTCGGTGCCAAGGTTTTTGAGACTCTTCTCAATTGATTCGGTTACGCGCTTGCGACTGCCGTCGCGGAAATTTGGCGCGTCCTGATAGCCGACGCCGAACTTGGTGGTGATGACCGCCTCCTTACGCCGTCCACCCAGAGCCTTCGCCAGCGATTTCTCCGAGGCACCGAAACCATACGCTTCGGCGGTGTCGAAACAGTTAATACCCAGATCGAGCGCGCGATTGACGGCCTTGATAAACTCCGTTTCTTCAATACTGCCGTAGCCGCCGCCAATCTCCCAGCAGCCAATCCCAATCGCGGATATTTGAATGCCGGTTTGACCGAATGAACGATATTCCATCGCCGAGACCTCCGTCGAAATGATAAAGCGGATCGAGCGCTCGCACTCCGAAATCGAGTAAGGTGCCTTGGCATCTGGCTAAAATTTTAGCCGAGCTCTTTTTGGCAGAACTTTCCCCGACTTCTATCCGTTCTGTGTTCCGCCGCGGCTACGCCGCTTAGCTCACATGTAGCATGAATTGGAGGCCTGCGTCTTGAGCTGGCATCAAAGGCTGGATAGACGCCCGACCTTTACGTGCAGCGGAAAGGGAATGCGTCACAGGCGGGCAGCGCCGCTTTGCCACCAGCCCGGAAGGTGGAGACTAACTCTGGCGCGTGGATTCTCGTATCTACAAGCGGAGGCGCGTCACAAAATTATCGGTATGCCGGATTTATGGCGCCGATCGGACCGCAAACACAGTGACCATACAAACGGGGAAATGTATTAGGAATTCGAGGCACCGGCACCAAGCCGCGTCGTTGGGAACATAACCGTGCGGTTATGTTCCCAATTTGAACTTGATTGAAGCTGAGCCGACTGGCGGTTGAGGATGCAGAGAGCTTTCCCGGCGACCGTTACTTGCTTTCGGGAATATCCCGAATCAGGGTCAGAATGGCAAGGAACTCCTTGGCTGACAGCGCCGTTCCAAGCAGGCTAAGGTGCTCGAGCACTTGAAGTTCCCGCTTGGTCACATGGTAACGTGCCAAAAGCGCGTGATCTTTGATGAAGCGCTGCCACGAAGGCGTGGTCTTTTTCGGAGACTCGACTTGGTTTGCCGTTAATAAGGCCTTGGCTTCGGGATGGGCCAGCACTAGCAAGTCCTGCCGATCGAGCCCCAAGGTATCGGCGACCCGCGCCACCAATTTGAGCGAGGGTTTGCGGCGGCCACTCTCGATGAAGGCGACGTGGCTCGCTTCAACCCCCAACTTCTGGGCAAGCGAGCGCTGGGTTAAGCCGAGAGCTTCGCGGCGAGTTTTAAGAAATTCCCCAAGTTTGTTCATCTGTTTCATGTATTGTACTCGTCCAATAACGCCCGCCGCAGCTTCGCATAATGGACGAGCGCCGCAAGCGCCTGAAACCTCTTATTGACTCCACGTAGTTGATTAAAACGGAAGCCATAGCGATTGGCGATGTATTCCAAAAGCTTGGTAAACGCCGGGTCCGCCAGTTCGCTAGACCGGCTGCGGGACGCGACCCGGCTCGCCTCACTGAAAAGTGTCCGCGCTACGGGCGCAGGAAAAATACCCAGGCTGACCAGTGTATCAGCAGCCAACTCCGCAGGCTCGGCCAAATGTTCTTCGAATCCGGTCTGCGACAACGGCTGCGCCTGTTTGTCCGCGGCGAACAGCTGCGAGGTCAGATGGTGCCCCATTTCATGATCCAGCGCTACTCCGACAACGGCGGGATGATGCGCGGTGTTCACGAAAATCAACGGCCGCGTGCGCACCCGATCAATCTTCTTGACGTAGAACCCAAGCAGCGACCGCCCCTCTTTCCATGGCAAGCTTGCGAATTTGAAGTCCACACCGAACGCAGACCACCGACGCACAAACTCAGGTGGTGACACCAACGTAACCGGCTGACGATTCAAACCTGGCCACACTCGGTTTTTGCCTTCGTTGGCTATCTCCCGCACCTCCCAGCGGCTGAGGCATTGGCGCAGAGCTTGTCCATAGTGTTTGCTTATAATCCCGGCGATTTCGGATCTGGGCTCTGCTAAACCCGATGTATCATCGCTGCGCGTCACGCTCGCGACACTTGAGAGTTTGCGTACGATGCCTTCAAACCCGGCGCTACCTCGATTGGCACCAGCGTCGTTTTGGCGTGTTGACAAGGCCATTTTTCCCCTAGGTAATCAAAAGCCCACCAGCAGACTACCTCAGTTGACCATCGGCGAGCAAGCCTTTTTTTGGCCCCCGAGAAGGGATCGTCTAGGCCTAAAGCCGCCTAATGTTGCATGCAGCTAGTCATAACAGCTTGACTCTATGTAAACAACAAAGAAAAGCCGATGAGCAGCTTATAAGGCAGATTAATCGTAAGTGTCAATAGAATCAGCTAAGCTCCCCGTTATTGCACATCCGCCCATCACAGCCGCGATACCGTCCCCGTGCCGTCCATGTTTGCCGGTTTGCACAACCACGCGGACCCCCTTTCCCAGCAAGAGCATTTTCGGGGGAACAACAACTGCAACAGCGAAAAATAGGAGGACATTTTTTCCATGGAACTTCGTCTACTCACGACAAGATCCGAACGCGCTATTTTTCTCACGCGCTTGGACCAAGCCCGCGCCAGGCACCAAAGCAGCTTTCGAGAAAATAGCCAGTTTCAGTCAACGAATTCGCAGCGGCTTGATTGTTCACGGCTTTACGGATTGTTCCAAAACGAGGCCGCGCCGGCTGCGGCGATGATGGCGGGCGTCGCAATGCACGACCTGCGATCTTTTCCACAAAGTTGCGGCGAGCCCGACCTTTCGCGTTTACCCCCCGAGACCGTGGTCGAATGCAGTGATCACTGGTCGCTGTCCGACGGCGCGGGAATGTTGGCTTGGATTGGACTCGCCGTCCCGATGCGTTTGCTCGGCATTCAGACCATCCTCGCATATCTGGCGGCTGGCGAAGGCGCATGCGCACACGCCGGTTTCTATAAGTTGATGGGATTCGTCTCCGCTGGTCCGGTGGTTCTCCATCCGTTCGTTGAAGACGCGCAAGGTCAGAAACTGCCGGTCCAGCCCGTGATACTGCAGGGAGACGCATTCAATAACGCGATGGCAGCGTTGTCAAAAGGCTGCATTGAGTATTCCGACGACGCTCGCATTTTCCGCTTGAAGAACTTCATGCGGCCGCTGGTCAGGCGCGTATCGGTTCGCTCCACTGGTCTCAGTGCACCTACTCTCCCCAGCATACCGGAGAGCCGCGCGGCGCGCGCAGCCGCTTGAGTACGAGCGATCAACCTATACCTCAAACGGAAGCACCGCGGAGAAAAGGACGTCGAGTCGAATAGCCAATATGGACACAACATACGAACCAGAGCAACTAGGGCAAGAACGCGATCGCAATTCCCTCCGAGCGGCGACACCGATCAAACTGAACAAAGAGCAACTGTACGCCCTCTCGCAGGTAAATCCTTTTGTCAGCACCTTTCATATCCTACTTGAGTGGACTGCAATCGTGCTTGCGGCCACTGTCTGCCAGCATTTCTGGAACCCGCTGCTTTATTTGGCAACGGCAGCGTTCATCGGAGCAAGGCAGCATGCACTGCTGATTCTGATGCACGACGGGACACACTATCGATTGTTTCGCAATCGGCGTGTCAATGACTGGCTGACCGAACTGCTGTTGGCTTGGCCGCATCTGGTCACGATGCGCTCCTACCGGGAAAACCATCTGGCTCATCATAATTACGTCAATACTGAAAAGGACCCTGACTGGCTTCGTAAAAAGGACAATCCCGAATGGCATTTCCCGCAATCTGCCACCAGCCTGGCCGGCATTTTTCTGCGCGATCTGGTCGGAATCGGGGGAATCAAGCTGGTCAGACTGGGCTCATCTCTATCGTCTGCGGCACGCGCCCCCAGTAAAGCGTTCGTCCGCATACGGCTTGTCTTTTACGTGACCGCGATTGGGGTGCTTATCGGCGCCGGTTGCGGCAAAGCTCTCGTCCTGTACTGGGCTGTTCCGTATTTTACCTGGCTTATTTTAATAATGCGCATCCGCAGTATCGCTGAGCATTTTGCGATCGAAGGTGAACCCGGCCCCTATCGGCAAACTCGGACTACACACGTGGGGCTTTTGGCCTGTTTATTCGTCGCTCCAAAGAACGTGAACTACCACATTGAGCATCATTTTTTTCCGAGCGTGCCATTTTTCCGACTGCCGAAACTCCATGCGCTGCTGATGTCGAATGGGGAGTTCGCGGGAGCGGCCCACATAACTCAAAGTTACGCGAAGATGTTGTTGGAGTGCTTGCGTCAAGCTGATTCGCGCGAGTCAGCTACCGGCAGCCTCCACCCGCAGCCGGCCTCGCTCGCGATGGTGGCCCTGGAATGAGCGGCGGAGGACACGCTAAAGGCTCCAGGCAAGCTCACGCTCGGCGATCCTTCACTTTTTCACTTGTGAGTGCTGGAGGGTTACAATCGGATCTGCCATGACTGGCGACCGGCATATGTGACGTAGCAAAAGAGCCTAAGTGCCGGGATTCAGATCGGCAGAATTTGAGCAGCGCTGAGCCAGTAAGCTCGTGAATTGACCCAAGAATAGAAACGCCGGATTCGGCGTCCAGCCAATGGAGGATCAAATAGCCCATGCCCGAAGGTGTTCAGCGTTTTTCAGTCATCACGGACCGGAGTCTCGCCGAACTGCGCAAGCTGATCAACGTTCCGATCGAAGAGTCGTTGGAGCCTTGGTGTTACGAAGCCTCGCGCGACAATGTCCGGCATTGGGCGCATGGGATCGGTGATGACAATCCACTTTGGTGCGACCCGGCCTACGCTGCAACCACTTATTACGGCCGATTGTTGGCGCCCCCTTCTTTCATTTTTGCGTTGAACCGCTCGTTTAGCGGCTATGTCGGTGGATTAGCCGGAGTGCATGCGATGTTCGCTGGCATCGATGTGACCTGGCATAAACCGATGATGCTCGGGGATCAATTCACCACCAGGGCCTGGCTCAAGGATCTCGTCGAGCATGAAACGTACTTCGCTGGCCGGTCGATCCAGCAAATCTATCGCTGCGAATTCTACAACCAAACCCGTGAACTGGTTGCTGAGGGCGATAGCTGGTGCTTCCGCACCGAGCGTGATACCGCGAGGGAGCGCGGCACCAAGTACGACGAGGTCAAGAAGAAAGCGCAGGTGCTCTATACGCGGGACGAGCTGGCCAGGATTTTTGCGCATTATGAGGCAGAGGAAATTCGCGGCGCCCACCCCCGCTACATCGATGATGTGAAGGCCGGCAACAAATTGCAAACGATGGTAAAAGGTCCGATGACGGTCACCGGCTTTATCGCGTTTGCACAAGGATGGGGCGGGCTTTACATCCGCGCCAATAAGCTGGCGTGGAAGCAACTACAAAAACATCCTGGCCTCGGCATTCCAAACAAATTCGGCATCCCCGACGTCCCCGAACGCGTTCATTGGGAAGATGATCTTGCAACTCTGGTTGGTACGCCTGCCGCGTACGACTATGGTCCCGAACGATGTTCGTGGATGTCGCATCATCTGACAAACTGGATGGGCGACCGCGGTTTCCTGCGCCGTCTGGAAGTGAAGATTCGCCGGCACAATCCGGTCGGCGATACTCTCTATATCAATGGTGAGGTGAAGCGAAGGTTTGAGGAAAATGGCGCGCACTACGCCGAAATCACCCAGCAGGCGACCAACCAGGACGGAGAGTTGTCGGTTCTGGCAAATGGAATAGTTCGTTTGCCCGCCCGCGAACAGCGATAACGTCCAGCGAATCCGGCGGAAAATGGCGATTCTGAGCCGGCAGCCGAAGGTGGTTTCCAAGTCCCTGCGACGCGTACTCCGTTTGCTTCGCGGTACTTTGACGGGGATGGCGGTTACTACTGCGGAAGGTCACGACTGCGGCGGGCGCGCACTTTCGGTCACGATGAACCGCCTTATTTCTTCGAGCACTTCTTTCATCTGACGCCCCTGCAGGAAATTTGCCGCGCCGATTCCCTCGATACGATCGAGCATTTTGCCGTTTTCGCGCACCATCTTGCCGAGGCTGATGCCGAGAATGAGCAGCCCCACCAGTTGCAGAAGAGAGGTCAGCAGTATTGCGGTTAGTTCGGGACTCATTGCCATTTGCTGAATCGTAGCTCGGGGGCGCTGCCGCGCGCCACCCTGAATGGGGGGCAGGAGGAGGGCCCCTCCCGGCAAATGCTGTTGGGGTCTCATCGGCTGGATCAAGTTGACGCTTCTTTCCCCCTAGAGAGTATAGCGAGGGGAATTACGACGTGAAAAAAGGGCCGAAGCGGAAGCTCCGCGTTCGGCCCTGCCCGGTGCCGTTGCCTCTGAAGGCGTTTACGCCGCCATGGAACGAATCACCTCGCCCGCCAGCGTTCCGCTCTGGCGGCCGTGTTCGTACGATACTTTGCCATTGACGATGGTGTATTCAATCCCCTCAGCCGGCATCACCAACCGCCGGCCGCCGCCCGGCAAGTCATACTGCATCGTGGCACGCCGCGCCGAATTCACGGTGTTATAGTCGAATATCGTCACGTCGGCCTTCCAACCCTTCCTCAATTGTCCGCGCTGGGGAATTCCGAAAAACGCCGCCGGCTCAGACGTAATCCGCTTGATTGCAAATTCGAGCGTGATTGCTTCGCGTTTGCGGACCCAGTTGCCCAGCAGATAAGTCGCGTAGCCGGCATCGCACAGCATATCAACGTGGGCGCCGCCGTCGCTGAGGCCAATCATTGTGCGTGGGTCGCTGATTAACTGTTGGATGCCATCCTCATGATACTGCTGCATCGTGTACTGCAGCTTGAGGTCGTCCTCGACCGGTAGATCGAGGAAAGTGTCAAGCGGATCCGCTCCGCGCATCTCAGCGACTTCCTCGACGGTCTTGCCTTCGTACTGCTTCAACGCAGGGTTGGCCGCCTCCAGGATTTCCACACGATGCCACCGGCCAGTGAACAAATGAGGCCGCTTCAGGCTTTCGCGGAAGGAGCGCCGGAACTCGGGATCCGAGTAAATCCTTTTCTGCTGTTCTGCCGGCAGATTGAAGACGTGATTCCAAGCTTCATTGTCGGCAAATGTAAACGGATTACGCAGATCGAGTTGCGAAACGAACGGCTTGCACAATACCTGCGGGATACCCCCGCGCTTGATCAAGGCTTCGCAACGCTCGAGGGTCTGCAGGGCACGTTCGGGATGGCGCGGGGTCGATGCCATCGCCAGCCAGGTCACCGGCCGGCCACTCTCGCTCAGCAACATGTCAAGCAATTCGTACTCGTCCTCGGAGACCGTCGCGATCTTCTTCGTCAGCGCGACTTCTATCGAACCCTTGTGATGCTGCTTGAGGACGTTGGCGTAGCTTTTCAACTCGTGCTTGCTGGCGAGACGGCAACCAAGCGGGGTGCCCTGGAAGCCGATATGCTGCTTGAGCGTGGTGGTTGAAAAACCCATCGCGCCGGCCGCCATCGCCTCGCTCAACAGTCCGGCAATCGTGTTGGTTTCCTCGGGTGTGGCTGCGCGCTCCATCGATTCCTTGCCCAGCACGTAATGGCGGAAGGGGGTCAGCGGCGCGAGGAAGCCGAGGTTGATCGCCGAGCCGCGTTTTTGTGCAGCATCGAGGAATTCGGGGAAGGTTTCCCAATCCCAGGTTATGCCCTTGGTGAGTGATTCGTACGGGATCGCCTCAACGTTAGTCAGGTCCCACGCCGCAATCTCGCGCGATTCAGGTTTGCAGGGAGCGACACCGACGCCGCAATTGCCCATCACGACCGAGGTAATACCGTGCCAGGAAGTGCAACTGATCAGAGGGTCCCAGCAGATTTGGGCGTCGTAATGGGTGTGCGGATCGATGAAACCAGGAGACACAATCAGGTCGGAGGCATCTATCACCCGATTCGCACCCTGGTTGATTTTTCCGATGTCAGCGATGCGGTCACCGGCGATTGCAATATCGGCCCGGACGCGCGCTGCGCCAGTGCCGTCGACGACGGTGCCGTTCTTGATCAACAGGTCATAGGTCATACTCTTGTCCTTTTTTCTTACAGCCCCAGATAGACCACCCGGCAGATGGTGGGAAGCGAAGGATTCAACCCCAATTTTATCTGTTGAAATCCTTCGCTTGCGTGAATCCTTCACTTCGAAACTTCGCTCGGGATGACCGTTCGCTGTTGCTCATGGTCAATTCAGGTTGATGTGGTACAGCTTCGCCGCATTCTCGCAAATTATCTTATGGGTGACGCGCTCCGGCACGCCCTTGAAGTCCTGCTCGATTACCTTGAGCGAATTCGGCCAGGTCGAATCGGTATGCGGAAAATCCGATGCCCACATGAAGTTATCTTCGCCGAAGTAGTTGAACAGCATGGGGCCGATCGGATCGTCCTGGAAGGTCGCCCACAGGTTGCGCCGCACGTATTCCGACGGCTTCATGTCGAGCGGTTCCGACATCAGCGCGCCGAATTTCTCGAACGCGTGATCCATCCGATACATATAGTGGCCAATCCAGCCGGTGTCGTTCTCGGCTGACACGATTCTGATTTTCGGGAAGCGCATCATCACGCCGCTGAAGACGATATCGGTGAGCGACCGCTGCACTTCATGAATCAGGTTCATGTAACCGCGCACGAAGGACTGGTCGCGGGCAGCGCGAATCTTGTTCTGCTCTTCCTCTGATTTCGGCGGCCGCTTGCCCGTAATCACGTGCAGCGACAGCGGCATTTGCAGGTCCTGCGCGCAAGCCCAGAACGGATCGTACTCCTTCGACGTGTAAGGTTTCTCGCGTGGCGGCGCACCCCAGATCATCGCGCCGCGCAGACCGATTTTGGCCGCACGCTGGAGTTCGTTAATCCCCTCACCGATATCCTCCAGCGAAATCAACGCGGTGCCGATCAAACGGTTGGGATTGTAAGAGCAGAATTCGGCGAGCCAGTCGTTGTATGCCTTGAAGCAGGCGCGTTGCAGGTCGGCATCATGGAGACCGAATAGTGACATTCCTAGAGTGGTGTAAAGAACTTCGGCGCGAACACCGTCGACGTCCTGATCCTTAATCCGCTCGACCGGGTCCCATCCGCTGGGCCGCGCCGTGATGTAGCCCTCGTCCTGTCCCTTCTTCATGAACTCTTTGAGTTCTTCACCGCTGCGGCCGGCAGCAAAACCTCCGGCCACCGGGAACGGCGGCAGTCCGGGTGCGATGAATACCCATCCGCCTTTGCCCTCGTTCTTAACTACACGGGGTGCATTGTCTCTGAACTTCGCATCAACTCGCCCAACCCAAAGATCTGCCGGCTCCATCATATGGGAGTCGGCCGAAATCACTTGTTGTGCCGCCATCGAAAATTCCTCCTGGGTGCGATGGGACCGTTAATGACACTGTCCCTGCTTGATATCGGTTGTTTGCGACCGTTCGCTCCTGCTCAATGCGGGATCCTTCGCTGCGCTCAGGATGACCGTTCGCTGGATGCTCACGGTCAGTTAAGCTCGATGTTGTAGAGCCTGGCCGCGTTGTCATAAATGATTTTGCGGGTCACGTCCTCTGGTACGCCCTGGAAATCCTGCCTGATCACTTTCAGCGAGTTGGGCCAGGTTGAGTCAGTATGCGGAAAATCCGACGCCCACATGTAGTTGTTCTCGCCGAAGTACTTGTAAGTCATCGGCCCGATCGCGTCGTCCTGGAAGGTCGCCCAAATATTGCGGCGGACGTAGTCGGAGGGCTGCATCTGGAGCTTGGTCTCCTCGCGCATCGTGCCGAACTTCCCGTAGAAGTGGTCCATCCGGTACATGAAATGGGCGATCCAGCCCGTGTCGTTTTCCGCCGAAACAATTCGCAGTCCGGGGAACCGTTCAAAGACCTTGCCAAAGATGAAGCTGGAAAGGGTCCTTTGCACCTCATACACCGGTTGCATAGTACCGATCAGCATCTTCACGCCGCCGAACACGATAGGTCCCTTGTCCTCGCGCGGTTTCTCCTCGCCCTGAGCTTTATCCCGTTCTCTGCGGCTCTTTTGATTGCGCTGGGTGATGACGTGGAGAGACAGGGGCATTTTCAACTCCTGAGCCGCCGCCCAGAATGGATCGTACAACTCGTTGTAATATGGCTTATCGTCAGGCGGTACGCCCCAGATCATCGCACCCTTGAGGCCCATTTTAGCGCATCGCTCCAACTCTTTGACCGCCAGCGGAATGTCATCGAGCGATAAAAGCGCGATCGGGTGGAGCCGGGGTGGACAATATGAACGGAATTCGGCCACCCAGTCGTTATAGACGCTGAAGCACGCGCGGCGCAGTTCGTCGTCATCGAGTCCGAACAGTGGCATTCCCAACGTGGTGTAGATGACCTCGGCCTTGACCCCGTCGATGTCCTGGTCCTTGAGCCGTTCGGCCGGATCCCATCCGCTGGGCCGGGCCGCCTCGTAGCCTTTTTGCAGATGTTCCTTAAGTTCCTCGCCGCTCTTGCCGATGCCGAAGCCGCCGGCCACCGGAAAGGGCCGGACGCCTGGCGCGACGAACAGATAACCGGAGCCCCGCTCGTTCTGGACGACTTTCGGAGCATGGTCGCGAAATTTGTGGTCGAGACGGGTTTCCCATAAATCGGCCGGCTCCATCATATGGGAGTCCGCGGAAATCACCGGTAGTTCCATATCGAGTCCCTCCTAAGTTTAAGTGAAGGCTGCCTAATACCGTTTATCACAACCAGGGGGGCAAACGCCAAGACTCGTGCCCGCTCTGAGGTGCCCAAGCGTCAGTACTTTACATGCTGGACAATGCGCGCTAGCGAGGCGTGAGGTAAACATCAAGCAGGCATTGGGGCGCCAGCAAGGAGAAAAGCATGGCTGAAAGCAACGGAGCTGAGACCGTTCTCTATGAGTGTGTCGAGCGTATCGCCACCATCACGCTCAATCGTCCGAGCAAGCTCAACGCCTTTGACGACAATCAGGTCCGGCGATTGGCCGAGGCGCTGCGGCGATTTGATATCGACCCGGCTGCGGATGTTGCGATTCTGTGCGGACGCGGGCGCGCCTTTTCCAGTGGCGCTGATGTTCAGCAGCGCCAATTGCGCACGCGCGAGGAGTTCGAGCGGCTCGGCGGACCGCAGGGGCATGACGCTAACGCGGCGGACCTCCTGACCCGCTCGGTCAATTGGAAACCGGTCATCGCGGCCGCACACGGCTATGTAATGGGCTTGGGACTCGGCTTGCTGCTGGAATGCGATCTAATTGTGGCCGAGCAGGCAACTCAGTTCCAGGTGACCGAGACCGGCCGTGGATTGGGTGGTGCAAGGCATTGGGGGCTGTTGCAGTTTCGTGGCGGCGGCGCCTTGGCCACCGAAGTTGCCTTGACGGGACGTTTTTTCACCGCCGAAGAAGCGCTCACCTACGGCATCATCAATCGCATCGCCGCGTCTGGGAAATATCTCGACGTCGCAATGGAATTGGCACGAGAAATCGTCAAAATCCCGCCGCTCAGCGTGCGCGCCACTGTTCGCACCCGCCGCTGGTACATGGAGCAGCTCAGCCGCGAAATCACGATGCAGACGCAGCCGCTCAAGCTCTACCTGACCGATGATTTCCAGGAAGCGGCACGCGCGTTTGCCGAAAAACGCCCATCACGGCCCTTCAAAGGACGATGAGTTTGCGGTTTGCCTGGGATGAAAAGAAGGCCGCCGCTAATCTTTCGAAGCATGGTGTCTCATTTGAGGAGGCGCTGACGGTCTTCGCCGATCCGCTGGCCCGCATCTTTGGCGACGAAGAGCACTCTTCTGATGAACCGAGGGAGATTATTATTGGACATACAACGAAGCAACGTCTGATGGTGGTCTGCTTCACAGCGCGGGGAGAAACACTCAGACTCTTCAGCGCTCGACGAGCGACCACGAAAGAACGGCAGGATTATGAAGAAAACGTCGGATCGTAACGAAACCCAGGAGAATTTGGAGGATATGCGTCGTGAATATCGCTTCGACTACAAGAAAGCCAAACCCAATCGCTTCGCCAAGCAGATGGCGAGAGGAACCATTGCGGTGGTGCTGGACCCGGATGTGGCGGCGGTCTTCAAGTCGTCGGAGGCAGTCAATAACCTACTGCGCTCGGTGATTGCAGTGCTTCCGAGTGCAGGCGAACGATGACGCGATATAAGAATTGGCGAACGGCGTCATCGAGCCTGTAGGCCCTTGTGGCTCTTCATTTTATCTCTTGGGACAAACTTGCCAGCGTATCACTTCTAAGACTATTCGGTGCGAGCAAACTTCGCACGCACAATGGACTCTATTATGGAACTCAAAGAATTAGGCAAAACCAGTGTTAGGGTGCCCGAAATCGGCATCGGCGTTTGGCGCTACAGCGGCGGGGTCGAACCGCTGCGTGCAGGCATAGGGATGGGTGCAGTTCTGGTAGACACGGCCGAAGTTTACGGGACGGAAGAGGTGGTCGGCCAGGCAGTGGCCGGGATGCGCGACAGAGTGTTCATCGCCACCAAGGTCTCCGGTCAACATCTCAGATACGACGAAGTGCTGCGGGCGGCCGAAGGCAGTCTGCAGCGGCTGGGCACAAATCACATCGACCTATATCAAATCCACTGGCCGGGCAATATCGTCCCGATCCAGGAAACGATGCGAGCGATGGAAACGCTGGTCGATCGCGGGATGGTCAGATACGTGGGCGTAAGCAATTTTTCAGTTGAGGAGTTGCACCGGGCGCGGCTCGCGATGACCAAGTATCCGATTGTTTCCAACCAGGTCATCTATAATCTCAACCGGCGCGAGATCGAGGGTCAATTACTTCCGTACTGTGAAGCGAACGGGATTACGATCATGGCGTACACTCCGCTCGACGACGGCAGGCTCGCGCGCCATTCGCAATACCCGCGAAACCCGCAGGGTCAGCAAGCTTTGGAATGGGTTGCCGCGCAGACCGGCAAGACCATGGCGCAGGTCGCACTCAATTGGTGCGTGTGGAGGCCCTCAGTCATCACGATTCCCAAATCCAACAGTGCCGCGCGAGTCGCCGAAAATTGCGGCGCGTCGGGATGGCGTCTATCCAACGAGCAGTACGAGCTGCTGAGCCGCGCCTTTCAGTCGCTCTGAGACAGGCGTCGGCCAGGTTGCAAATTGGTACCGCTCTCGCGTATGCGCTCTGTATGATCCGAGGCGTGGCTTTGGTGTATATTCGCCGCACCTAAGCAGGCGGCGAAGGAGCGCGAGCCACGGAAGGAACGGGCCGCCTAATAAATTCAAGTCCGCCGGAGGAGATTCCATATGAAGGTCGGAATGACGCTGCAATTGACCAGTTTTGGCGGCAAGCCAGACCAGGAAACTTATCACGACGAGCTGTCGCTGATGGAGATGGCGGAGGGCGCGGGCTTCGACTCGGTTTGGGCCCTCGACCACCATTTCACAGGCTATGTGATGTCGCCCAATCCGACTGAACTGCTGGCCTACGTAGCCGGGCGCACCAAACGAGTTCAGCTCGGGACCGCGGTGATCGTGCTGCCATGGCACGACCCGGTGGAGATCGCCGAGAACATCGCACTGCTGGATGTGCTTTCCGGCGGACGCACCATCTTCGGCTTCGGGCGCGGCGCGGCGACCGTCGAGTACAACGGGTTTCGCGTCAACATGGAGGAATCGCGCGATCGCTTCATCGAAAGTGCGCTCATCATTCGCAAGGGAATGATGCAAGATAGCTTCTCGTTTGACGGCAAGTACTACAAGATCCCTGAGATACAGATTAGGCCGCGGCCGATCTCTCATCCCGAGACTCGCTTCTATGCCTCGGCGGTCAGTCCGGAATCGGTCGAAATCTTCGCCAAGATGGGATTCGGCGTGCTGATTATCGCGCAGCGCAGTTGGGAGGATACGGCTGCGGATTACCGCCGTTACGTCGAAACATCACTCGCGAACAACTTCCGTCCCCGTCCGCCAATCGGTCTGCTCAATATCCTGGTTGCAGACGACCCCAGCGAGGCTAACGACCTGGCCACCGTCCACATGGAGGCGATGTGGGACTCGATCGATCGCCATTACCATTTCTCCGACGGCCATCTTAAGGGAGTAAAGGGTTACGAGTTCTACGCCAAAATGGCGAAGACCTATTCGAAGCTCCAGGCCGACATCGAAGCCAAGGCCAAGGCGGTTGAGTTCTATCGCAGCCTGCATGCCGAGGGCACTCCCACCCACGTGCTGGAAAAGCTGCGCTACGTACATCAGACCGTTCCGCTGGAGCATGTAATTGGAACGTTTGCGTTCGGCGGACTGCCGTATCCGAAGCTGGAGCGGAGCTTCAAGCTGTTCGCAGAAAAGGTGCTGCCGGTGTTGCACAATGATCCGGCGTTCAAGCTTCCGGCCGAGCAGACCGGCGCAGCACAAATGAATGCGACCAAGTAGCAGCGCAACAAGGGTTCGGTCTGGTACGGTCCTCATAGGACCGTACCAGACCAGCTGGTCCCTTCAGTTCAAAAGCCGAAACGGAATCCAAGCGAAGCTGGGTCCGAGCATCACAGAACAAGACCGACTAGGCTTAATTACAGCGCGTCCCGGGCGCACTGAGAATAAAGCCGAAAAGAACGCAGATTGCTTACTTGCCTACGCCTATGAGCGGCACTTGGTAGGGGCTGGTTCGATCGGAGCTGTCACTGACGGTCAGCAGCGCACCTCGCTTGCCAGCAGCTCTGGGACTGAAGGATATAGCCAGCAGGCAGTTGCTATGCGGGGCCAAGGTCGAGCTACAGGTACTGCCCGATAAATCTACGGCGAAGTCTGCTGCGTCCGCGCCTTCGATAGTCTCTCTCAGGGTAACACTGGTCAGTTGATTGTTGGTCTCAGACACTATCTGGTCCGGACTAGCTCCGCCGACCGGTTCAGACCCAAAAAACAGGAAAGTCGGTAGAACCGCCAGGTTGACGAACTCATAGGCGCCGATGTCGCAGCGACTATCGCCATGCCGGAATCGCGCGACGCCCCGCTGGTCGATACCGCCGAGGCCGGTCGGCCCCGGCGCCGCGCATACAGCATTGTCGCCGGCGTCTATCGCGGGGCTGCCTATCTCCAAGGCGACGGTCTGGGTCGGTCCGCCGTTCCCCCGCAGACCATCGGGGCTCAACCCAGGATCCATATTGAAGATATTGCCGCCATTGTCACTTATCGACGCGCCTGCGGTTTGACCGAACAGTGAATGCGAAGAGGTGATCGGGCCTGAAACGTCATCCCCATTGGCCGTACTGCCGGAATCCTGTTCGTTCTCGCCGATCAGCGTGGTGTTGCTGACCAGGCCAGTTGCGCCCGGGTTTGCGATCCCGCCACCAGAACTCGAACCGGGTCGCCTCAGTTCGAATCCAGTAAGCGCCTGATTCGAAGCGACGGTGCCACCTATCAGAGAAACGCTGCCGCGACTGAGATAGAGACCGCCGCCACTGGCGTCTCCACCTTGCCCTGCAAACAAGAGATTGAAGGTGTATGCACCTGAACCCCTTCGCGCTGTATTGGCAAAAAGTGTGCTGTTGGCGAGACCGATATTGCCGCTCGCGACGAAAATGCCGGCTCCTAGCGAAGACCCGCCGCTCGCGACGAAAATGCCGGCTCCTAGCGAAGACCCGCCGCTCGCGTTGTTAGTGAAACCAACACTAATGCGTGTTCTGGAGCCACCTGTGCCCCCCCTGGCGGAATTGCCGGATACGGTCGTCTGCCTGAGGCTCAACGCGCCTGCCCCAATGAACAAGCCAGCTCCTTTTCCATCTCCGCCGTTTCCGCCGGGATTATATTCAATAGAACATGGAAAGCATACTCCTGGGCCACCGGACGCCCCCGTGGCGTTGTTACCTGAGACCGTGGACTTCGACAGACTCGCATTCCCGGAAACGATATATAGCCCGCCACCGGCGCCAGCTCCGCCGTCTCCGCCAACCCCGGAGAACCCGAAGCCGCTGCGGCAGAACCCTCCGCTACCTCCATTGCCACCGATTGCGGTATTCACGGACATTTTCGAATCCGTCAGATCAACCATTCCGGTGGAGAGGAAGAGTCCGCCTCCTGCCGCAGCTCCACCAGGTGCTCCATTTGCAGCTCTTGGACAAACGCCGCCTGCGCCGTTGCCGCCAATTGCTTGATTCCCGATGATCAAGACTTGAGACAACGTGACGTGGCCATGGTCCTGCACCAGCACGCCGCCGCCCTCTGATTCAGTGGTGCCAGACAGCGCGCCTGCGGTGCCGTCGTCCTGCGCCACGCCGCCTTCGATCGTCAGCTTGCGGAACCCAGCATTTGCGCCTCCCAGCACCTGGAAGACGCGGTCGATGCCATTGCCGTTGACGATGCTGACCCCAGGGCCCTGGCCTTGGATCGTCACCGTATGGCCGCTATCCGTTATGTCCAGATCACCTTGCGCTGCAGCATTTTCCTGCCCGTTGGTGTTCGCTATGGTCAGCGTGTAGGTCCCAGTCTGTAGTTGGATCACGCAATCCTGGCCGCTGGCGTTCGCCATCTGGATCGCGTTAGCGCTGGCCAGCCATCAGCAAGGGCGCTTTCGTGAAGCAGACCGGCTCTATGGCGAAGTGCTTGAGCATCAGCCGAACAATGCTGACGCACTTCACCTCTCCGGCGTCCTCGCGATGCAAACGGGAAACCCAAGGCTCGCGATCGAGCGGATTGTGCGGGCAATCGCGTTCGCGAGTAACGCTGATTTTTACTCCCATTTGGGCGAGGCCTACAGACAGCTCGGGGACCGAGAGCGTGCGATCCAGGCGTGCCGGGCAGCGCTGCTGATCGATTCACGTCACGTTGGCGCGCTGAACAATCTGGGCGTCGCACTTATGGAGCACGGTAAAACGATTGAGGCGCGCCAGGTCCTTGCGGAGGCCGTGCGGCTCGATCCGGGATTTGCCGCGGCCTACAACAACCTTGGCAACGCCCTCCGTATCCCTTGGAAATCGAGACGATGCTGTGGCGGCGTTCCGGCGCGCGATCGAAGCGGACCCGGCCTACGGCGAGGCTCATTCGAATCTGGGCCAGCTCCTGCTTGAGCGTCTCGATGTGCCGTCCGCTCTCGAACACTGCCGGCGCGCGGTGGCGCTGTTGCCAAATCTGCCGCAGGCGCACAACAACCTCGGCAATGCGCTGAGGGAGGCAGGTAACCTTGAGGAAGCGAAGCGCTCTTATGCACACGCGCTTCGCCTCGATCCGCGCAACGCGATGATCCTGGGCAATATAGCGCAGGCCCTGCAGGAGGAAGGCCGCATCGACCAGGCTCTCACATGGTATGACCGGGCACTCCAGGCCGATCCGTCGTCGGCCCGAACGTATGCAAATCTTGCAAGCTGCCTCGCTGAGCACGAGCGTATGGTGGAGGCGCGCACGGCTTACGAAGAGGCTCTGCGGCGCGACCCAAATTGGGCGGAGGCCAACGCCGGGCTGGCCGGAATTCTTCGCGATGAGGGCGAATACGAGCAAGCGATCGCGTACTGCCGCAAGGCGATCGAGGCAAAACCGGAGCTATCGGCCGCACACGCTGGAATCGCGCAGGCATACATCGAAATCGGGCGCCTTGAGGAGGCGGAGCGGCTGGTGCGCGACGCTATTCGCTGCGATCCCGAGAATGGTGGCACCTATGCCTCTCTGGCGGCGCTCTTGCGCCGCCGTCTGCCGGATGAAGACCTTGAGCAGATGCGCCGGCTCGCAGGGAGCGTAGTGCGCAAAAGCCGGTTGCTGCCGTTACATTTTGGACTGGCGCAGGCGCTCGATGCGCGGAGAGAATTCGCCGAGGCGGCTGAACACGCAGCGAAGGGCAACGCGCTGCAACAGGAGCGCTGGGTCTGCCAGGGCCGGGATTACGATCCCGAGCAGCATCGCACCTTCGTGACGCAAATATGCGAAACCTTCACGCCGGAATTCTTCGAACGCTCGCGCGGCCTCGGGGTCGACACTCAACTTCCGATATTCGTCCTTGGTCTGCCGCGTTCGGGAACAACCCTGGTCGAACAGATCCTGGCGAGCCATTCCCAGGTTCACGCCGCGGGCGAGCTGGCGCTGGCAGGCGAGTGCTTTGAGGCGCTGCCAAGCATCTGCGGTATCAGCGCCGCGCCCTTGGAGTGTGTCAGCCACCTCGTCGAGAAGAACACTCGGGAAGCGGCTCGCCGTTATCTCGACGGGCTATCTCGCTTGAGCTCTGAAAAGGCTCACATTACAGACAAAATGCCTGACAATTATCTTCACGCCGGTTTCCTGCACGTGCTGTTCCCCCGTGCCCGGATCATTCACTGCCGGCGCGACCTTCGCGATATTGCGGTCTCGTGCTGGATTACCAGTTTTCGCGCTATCCGCTGGGCCTCGGCAGAAGAACATATCGCCGAGCGTATACAAGAGTACCTCCGCGTCACTGAGCATTGGCAGCGCGTCCTGCCCAACCGGATGCTGGAAGTGCAATACGAAGAGTTAGTCGAAAATCCGAAATCAGAGGCGCGCCGGATGCTCGAATGGCTTGGCCTCGAGTGGGAAGACACCTGCCTCAAGTTCCACGAAAGCCCACGCCCGGTTCGCACCGCCAGCGTGGTTCAAGTTCGTGAGCCGGTTTACCGGCACTCGGTCGGCCGCTGGAGCGCTTATGAACCGTTCTTGCGAAACCTGTTCGACAACTTGCCCGTTTCCTCTGAGTCTCGAACTCAAGACTAGCAAGTAAAATGCTATGGGGCGGGATGTTGCTGGGTCAGGCAATGGATGGCGCCGAGGCCCCAGATTAGAGCGGTGGACGGAATTGCGACTACCCGGCGATACGGGAATAGCTGCGCGAGCGTTGTCCGCGCCACCTCGTCGGCGGCGCATCCAAACGATGGCATCAGTAAGACGCCATTGGCGATGTAGAAATTTGCGTACGATGCCGGCAGTCGGACTCCGTCGCAATACAGCGGAGCTGGCATCGGCAGGGTCGCTATCGTGAACTGCTCGCCGCGGGGATTGCGCATCGCGCGCAGGCGCTGCAGGTTGTCTTGCAGGGGCTGGTAATTTACCTCGGCAGGATCCTGCTCGACAACCGTGACGATCGTATTGGCCGCGGTAAATCGCGCGAGGTCATCGACGTGGCCGTCGGTGTCGTCCCCAGCGATGCCTTCGCCGAGCCAGAGAACGTGCTCGACCCCTAGATAGATACGCAGGCTTTCCTCGATCTCCTGACGGTCCATCGACGGATTGCGATTTTTGTTCAGGAGACAAGACTCAGTGGTGAGCAGGATACCGGCGCCGTTAACGTCGAAGGAGCCGCCCTCCAATACCATTTTCGCTTCGACCACTTCGAATCCGTAGTGCTCAGCCAGGCGCTGCGGCACCGCGTCGTCCAGGTTGCAAGCGCCGTATTTGCCGCCCCATGAGTTGAACCGCCAGTCAACCGCGATTTGCGTGGGCCCGGCTTCGCCCGCTGAGATGCGGTCCAGGAAAATCGGACCATAGTCGCGAATCCACGAATCATTGGTAGCGATTGCGGGAAACTCGATTCGTTCCATCCGAACCGGCTCGCCGTCGGGCGCGCTGACGGCGCTGATCATCTCACGTATATCGGGGATTTGGGCCGCATCGCGTACCAGGATTCGGACTGGTTCAAAATGCGCCAGGGCGGACGCTAGCTGCGCACAAACCGGCGGCACCAATTCGAACTTACCCGGCCACGTGTCGAGATTGTGCGGCCATACGAGGTACGTGGCGAGATGCCGCTCCCATTCCGCAGGCATTCGATAGTTTGCGAGCAACTGCCGATGAGCAACGGGCAGAGCCACGCTAGCTACGAAACCGCCGTGACAGATCGGCGTATGCATCGATGCGGCGGTCGCGCAGGAAAGGCCAGTTGCGCCGCGTTTGCTCGATTCGTGCCAGATCGCAGTCTACCATCAGCGTTTCTTCTTTCGCATGGCTCGCGCGCGCCATCACTTCGCCGAACGGATCGCAGACGAAGGAGCCTCCCCAGAATTCGATGCTGCCTTCGATAGCCACGCGGTTAACTGCTGCGACGAAAACGCCGTTCGCGATTGCGTGTGAACGCTGGATCGTTTCCCATCCCTCGTGCATTCGCTTGCGGGTATGGGCGGACATGTCGGCGGTCCATCCGATGGCGGTCGGATAGAAGAGTATCTGGGCGCCTGACATGGCAGTCAGCCGCGCAGCCTCGGGAAACCATTGGTCCCAGCAGATTAGCACACCGATATCGGCTGAACCGGCCCGATGGCTTATGAAATCGAGGTCGCCGGGAGTGAAATAGAACTTCTCGTAATAACCGGGATCGTCCGGAATATGCATTTTCCGATAATGGCCGGCTACTGCGCCGGAGCTATCCAGCACCAGCGCTGAATTGTGATAGACGCCAGGGGCCCGCCACTCGAAAATCGGCGCGATGATCACGATTTTGCGCGCAGCGGCAATCTTGCCGAGGGTGTGGCTGCTCGGACCTGGAATCGGCTCAGCCAGATCGAACCGACAATTATCCTCGGACTGGCAAGGATACAACGAGCGGTAAAGCTCCGGCAGGCAGATGACTTGCGCACCGTCGCTGGCAGCCTGCTCAATTCGGATGGCGGCCTTTTCCAGGTTAGCGGTGGGTTCACGCTCGCATGCCATCTGGACGAGTCCGATTCGTAAGTGAGCGCTCTCCATGATCACTTGATAGCAACGGAACTTCGCCCGCGCCACTATGCGTAATCCCAAGACGAAGCGAACGGGGAACGGTGCAAGGTCGCGCAGGTTGACCGGAAGGATTAAGATGCTGGCTTGGCGGCAAATTGCGACCGCCGACGCTTAGCCGAAAGCGGCACCATGCGGCGCGAATATGATAATTTATCCGAATGCGTAACGGCCGGCGTCGGGACTCGCTGGCTGCCGTTGACAAGGATTGATTTAATTGCCCGCCGCTGATAGCCGGGTCCTGCGCAAGGCAACGCCGCGAACCCCGCCAGGTCCGGAAGGAAGCAACGGTACCGGCCAATTTCCTGTGCCGCAGGTGCGCCTGGCTATCATTCGACGGGCATTACGGGCATTGAAGAAGGTGCCGAGCAGGTGAGAAGTGAGAGAAAAGCTGAACGCCCATAAGCTGGTTGCTCTTGGTTCTCACTCCTCCGCCGTTGTTTCAGTGTGGTAATGGCATGGCTCCGTCATCTCATCTTGTACTAGCGCGCAAATGGCGCCCGGAACGGTTCAGTGACCTGGTCGGGCAGGAACACGTTACGGGGACGCTGGTGCAGGCACTAAAAAGCGGTCGCATCGCTCACGCCTTTCTATTTACCGGGATTCGCGGGGTCGGCAAGACCACTGCGGCACGGATTTTGGCCCGCTGCCTCGATTGTGCACAAGGACCGATTGCGGAGCCTTGCGGGAATTGCGCGGCGTGCCAGGAGATTCGCGCCGGCACCGCACTGGATGTGGTTGAGATTGACGGCGCGACCTACCGCAAAATCGACGACGCCCGCGCGATCATTGAAAATCTCGGTTATCGTCCGGCGCGCGACCGCTTCAAGATCTACATTATCGATGAAGCCCACCAGCTCACTGACCAGGCCTTCAATGCATTGCTGAAGACGCTCGAAGAGCCACCCCCGCACGTCAAGTTTATTCTGGCAACTACCGAACCGCAGAAAATGCCGGAGACGATCCTCTCCCGGCTTCAGCGTTACGATTTCCGGCGAATACCGTTCGCTGTTCTTCGCACCCGTTTGCACGATCTGGCCGGACGTGAAGGAGTCGAGATTGGCGACAGTGCTCTGAGCTTGCTGGCGCGTGAGGCGAGCGGCAGCATGCGCGATGCCGAGCGAATGCTGGAAACCGCAATCGCGTCGCTGGGCGGACAGGTCAGTGAAAGCGAGTTGGCGGCGATTCTTGGCGTCGCCAGCCGCACCCGGGTCTTTGAAATGATTGGCGCCATTCTCGACAAAGACCCGGCCGCCGCTCTGCGCTCTGTGCGCGAGCTGAATCAGCGCGGCGCAAATCTCGAATCGCTCGGACGGGATCTGCTTGAGATGGTGCGCAACTTAGCGGTCGCGAAGCTTCCCGCCGCCAATGGCCCGAACATTCTACTGGCTGACCTCCCTGATCAGGAAGCAGCCGAGTTGCAGCGGCTCGCGACCAAAGCCAGCGCACGCGATCTGATGCGGTTGTTTCGTCTGATGGCTGACGCGCAGGAACAATTGGCGCGCTCGTCTTACCCAGACCTGATGCTCGAAATGACGATGATCCGGATGGCAACGCTTGCGCCGGTGCTCGATGCGGACGAACTGATGCGGGTAATCAGCGCCGCGGGCAGCGGCGGCGCCAACAGCTCCGCTGGCGATGATAGCGGAAGCCGGCTACCAGCGACTTCACGGCCACCGGAGATTCAACCACCGTCAGCGCGGACAGGTGATCCAGCGGAGAAATCACCTCGGCAAACGTCAGGCTCGACGACCGCGGTGTCATCGTCAATCCCGGTCGAAACTAATTCAAACCCCGTACGCCGGATCCGCTTCGAAGGTGATGTGAAGGCGGAAGCACCGCGCCGAGTCGTGCCATCGGTCGTGTCGGCGCCAGAACCGCCACGTGCTTCCATCGGAGGCGGGGAGCTGCCTGATCTGAGAGACTTCATTCGCAGCCGGCGCGCGGCGTTGGCTGGCTTTATGGAGCAGGGCGCCTCTCTCAAGATTGATGGCGACTTGCTGACGGTGACCCCGCGCAACGATATTTACGTGCGCTATCTAACGGACAACCGCAGTTTGATTGGGGAATTGGCGTCGGAGCTATATGGCCGTGGCATCAAGGTCGAGATGGCAGCGGCAAGTGCCGCCGCGGCCGCAATATCCGATAGGCTCGAATCGCCCATTGGCGCTGCAGCACAGTCGTCGGCGGCGAAATCAACTCCCCTGGCTGCTCCTGAAGTCAAAGTATTCGCTGAAGGGGCTGCCGAACGAGCCGCCCCGGTGTCATCTGCCCCAGCCGGGTCTCTCAACACGCAGACTCAGCCGGACCCCCGGCAAAAACTTTACGCTGACCCTTTGGTGCAGCGGATCTTTGAAGAATTTGATGCGCGCTTAGTCCAACTCAAAACCACTTCCATTCGGGCGGACGCCTCGGCTCCATCGGGCAGCAAGAAATAACCAGTGCGTCGGTATCGGCTGGAACTATCCAGGAGTATTTCTCGTGGCACAATTCGATCTTTCATCGTTGCTGCAACAGGCTCAGGCAATGCAAGAAAAGTTCAAGCAGATGCAGGAGGAAATCGCAGCCAAAACGGTGCAGGCCGAAGCCGGTGGCGGAATGGTCCGGGTGACTGCTGACGGCTCGATGCGTTTGCGCAGTATCCAGATCGAGCCAGCATTGCTCGCCGCCGACGACAAAGCGATGTTGCAGGACCTCATAGTCGTCGCGGTCAATGACGCATTGCGGCGCGCGCAAGATCTGTTCACACAGGAGATGGGCAAGCTTTCGCCGTTTGGTGGCGCGCTCAATATTCCCGGCTTGTTCGGCGGGCGCGAATAGGCCCAAGCCAAAATAGGCTGAGCCGATTAGGATAGGCAGAGCACTCCCGATCTCCAGCGGGAACCGACCTGCGGAACGTGCGGCGCGCGCGCATTTGAAATCGATGACCGAGAATCTGAAACGGAGCGATGGTTTGCCGCCCGCGATGACGCGCTTGGTCAAGGAATTGTCGCGCCTGCCGGGAATCGGGGAAAAAACCGCTTCACGCCTCGCCTTCAATCTCTTGAACCGGCCGCGCGAGCAAGTGCTCGGACTGGCTGAGGCCTTGCTCGAAATGAAGGAGCGGGTTGGCTTGTGTACTGAATGCTTCGGGCTGTCGGATACCCCGCAATGCCCGATTTGTAGCGACGCAGCGCGCGACCGTGATCTGATTTGCGTAGTGGAAGGGCCGGCCGATCTGATGGCGATCGAGCGAGCCCGCAGCTATAACGGGCTTTATCACGTACTGCACGGCGCGATCGCGCCGCTCGACGGCATTGGCCCGGATGACATCAAGATTAAGGAATTGCTCGCCCGGCTGGAAAATCCAGGTAATGTGAGCGAAGTGATTATCGCGACCAATGCCACCGTCGAGGGCGAGGCAACTGCACTTTATCTTGCCAAGATTCTCAAGCCTCTGGGTGTGAGAGCAACACGGCTGGCACGGGGCCTGCCAGCAGGCGGCGACCTTGAATACAGCGATGCGGCCACGCTTTCGAGCGCTCTCCGCGGCCGTCGCGAGCTGTAGATGCCGCTACGCTTCGGCCAAGCTACTCTGAGCGGCTCGGCCAAGCAGGCGATTTCTGGCCGGCTCGTATCTGGGAAAATTGCCCAAGTCTGGACGGAACAACCTTGCTTAGTTCTCACTGCCAGCGTTAGAATCCTAGTGAAGTCAACGTGCGCGCGTGCTCGTCTCGCGCGACGGCGAATGCCGTACCCGCCAGTACCGAGCCGGCGCTCGCATCCTGCGATTTCTCTACAAAAAGGACGGTAAACCTCTATGGCCTTTGAATTGCCGAATCTGCCCTATGCCCTCGATGCGCTCGCGCCGCACATTTCGAAGGAAACGCTTGAGTTCCATCACGGCAAGCATCACGCCACCTATGTCACCAATCTCAACAATCTGGTCAAAGGCGGCAAATTCGAGAAGATGGGTCTCGAAGAAATCATCAAGGAGGCGGGTCAAGGCCCGGTCTTCAATAACGCCGCCCAACATTTCAATCATAGCTTCTATTGGAATTGCTTGAGGCCGCACGGTGGCGGCGAGCCGCGCGGGCGGATGGCCGACGCGATTAAAAAATCCTGCGGCGACTTCGAGAGCTTCAAAAAAAAATTCACTGAGACCGCAGTCGGCCATTTCGGCAGCGGATGGGCCTGGCTGGTGCAGAACGCCGATGGCTCGCTGGCGATCGAAGGCGGGCATGATGCCGACAATCCGATCGCTCACAGCAAACGGGCGATCTTAACGTGCGACGTATGGGAGCATGCTTATTATATCGACTATCGCAATGCGCGAGCGAAGTACGTCGAAGCGTTCTGGAACATCGTTAACTGGGAATTTGCGGAATCCAACCTGAAGTAAGCAGTTGACAATGACCTGGAGCGGCCCGCATTGGTCACTGCTCAGGCGCGCCCAGCCGCTCCATGTTTACTTCGGCTGGCTTGATCCCAGCTGCTCCCCAACGGTTCGGTTGGATCTCGCTCGAAGTCTATAGAAGTCAATATTTGGGTCTATCGCTCGCCAGAGAGCCTGCGCCCGGTGCGATACGCCTCTCTCGGGAGATGCAAGATGGAACTGGGGTTCGTCGGTTTGGGCAAGATGGGAATGAATATGGTTGAGCGGCTGCGCCGCGATCGCCATAAAATCGTGGCATTCGACATCGACGATGCAAAATTGAGTCAGGTCAGATCGTTGGGCGCCGGCGGAGTCAACACGCTCAAGGACCTGGTTTCAAGTCTGACGGCGCCGCGCGGCGTCTGGGTAATGGTGCCGGCGGGCGAAGCGACCGAAGGTACAATCAAGCAGCTCGGCGAATTGCTCAGCGCAGAAGATTCCATAATCGACGGTGGTAACACCAATTTCCATGATGACGTGCGGCGAGCCGCGGAACTGAAAGTGCGCGGCATTTATCATATTGATGCAGGCACGAGCGGCGGGGTTTGGGGCCTCAAGGTCGGCTACTGCCTGATGATCGGCGGTGAAGAAGCGACCTTCCGGCGCTATGAACCTATTTTCAAGACCTTGGCGCCGCCTGACGGTTATGCCTACATGGGCCGCAATGGCGCGGGTCATTACGTCAAGATGATTCACAACGGAATCGAATATGGCTTGATGCAGGCTTATGCCGAAGGATTGGAATGCCTGCATAAGTCCGACTACTCGCTCGACCTTGCCCGCATTGCGAAGCTGTGGGGCCAGGGCAGCGTGGTAAGATCATGGCTGCTGGAATTGGCCGCCGACGCGCTCTCGAAGGATCCCCAGCTTGAACGAATTCGGGGATGGGTGGCTGATTCCGGTGAAGGGCGCTGGACCGTTCTCGACGCGATCGACAAGGATGTCGCATTGCCGGTAATTGCACTTTCGCTGTTTACGCGTTTTCGTTCGCGCGTAGATGCCGAAGGAAGTGGGAGCTTCGCCGAACGATTATTGGCCGCCTTGCGCAACGAATTCGGCGGCCATGCGGTCGTCGAAAATCGCGAATAGAACGAACTCAAATGGCGGCCATTTCACCTCACACTGCAGCTCGTCTGCCCGGCTCATTTCATCCGATGGCTCAGGAAGTTCCATGTACGCTCGTGATTCTGGGTGGAGCGGGCGATTTAAGCCATAAGAAACTGCTGCCGGCGCTGTACAACTTAACTCTGGACGGCGCGCTCGGCCCGAAATTCGCCATTGTCGGCTTTTCGCTTGAAGCGCTGGACGATGAGAAATACCGTCAATTCGCGCGCGACGGCATCGCGACCTTCTCGCGCCGGGAGTTAACTGACGCCGGTTGGACCAAATTTTCTCCGCTACTCCATTTTGTTTCCGGCAGTTTCACGGAAGTAGCCGATTATCAACGACTCAAGCAACGGCTTGCGGAGATAGCTAATCAATTCGGCACCGCCGGCAATCACGTATTTTATTTTGCCATTCCGCCGCAGTTCATCGATCAATGCTCTGCCAGCTTGACCCAGGCCGGGCTTATCGGGCCCGCCGATGGCGACCGACGCTTTACCCGGGTCGTGATCGAAAAGCCCGTCGGCCATGATCTTGCGAGCGCAACTGAGATCAACAATCAGCTAGCGCGGCATTTCGACGAGAGCCAAATCTTTCGCATCGATCATTACCTTGGCAAGGAAACGGTCGAAAATCTGATGGTGCTCAGATTCGCCAACTCGATTTTCGAACCAATTTGGACCTCGCGTTTCGTGGACCATGTCCAAATAACCGTCGCCGAGCAAGAAGGTGTTGGCACTCGAGCGGCTTATTACGACCAGGCGGGCGCGCTGCGCGATATGGTGCAAAGTCATATGCTGCAGGTGCTTTGCATGATCGCGATGGAAGCGCCGCGTTCGACTCATCCGGACGCAGTGCGCGATGCGAAGCTTGATGTGTTGCTTTCACTCCGCCCGTTCGAGCCGGCCGATGTGGAGAAAGCCGTCGTGCGCGGCCAGTACGAGCAAGGGCTCGTGAATGGTGAAAAGGCGATTGCGTATCGGGCGGAGGAGCATATTTCACCTGATTCGAACACCGAGACCTTTGTCGCGCTGAAATGCTACATCGAGAACTGGCGATGGGCGGGGGTGCCGTTTTACTTGCGGACCGGCAAGCGAATGGCCAGGCGGGCCAGTGAGATTGCAATTCAATTCAAACGGGTTCCCCGCATCCTGTACAACTCGCGGCCCGCGCCGGCGCTTCCGGCCAACGTGCTGTCAATTCGGATTCAACCCGACGAAGGGCTCTCCCTGAATATAGTTGGCAAACAGCCAGGTTCTCCGCTGCGTCTGGGCCCGGTCAAAGTGGATTTCCATAGCGCTACTGCGTCACCCGAAGCGTATGAGACTCTGCTGCGCGACATTATCGCGGGTGATCAAACTTTATTTATGCGGCGCGACACGGTCGAGGCGGCATGGCGCTTCATCCAGAATATCCTCGACTCATGGGCGGTATTTGGCAGCGAGCCATTTTTTTACCCAGCGGGCTCTTCGGGACCGACCGAGGCCGCCGTCATGATCGCGCGTGACGGCCGCGCCTGGCGCAACCTGTAGCCCGCCGGATTTGAGCGGCGTGCTCAGCTTGATCTTGACGTGCTGGCGAAGTGATCTCATCCACCAGCCCGTATCTGTGACGGCCGGCGCTCAGTTGCAGCGTGAGAATACGTTGATCACGTTCTCCGGAAAAATGGAATGATCATTCTGGCAGGCGACATCGGGGCGACCAAAACGCATTTGGCACTCTATCGCCCTGAGGACGGCGGCTTGACGCGGGTCCATGATCACATTTACAGGACGCAAGACTTCCCCAACCTCGAAGCGGTACTGAGCGATTTCCTCAAGGAGCAGGAGCAGGTCGGTGTTGCCTGTCTGGGGGTCCCTGGGCCCGTGATAGGCGGGCTCGCTCATCCGACCAATATCGCCTGGGAAGTACGCGAGCAGTCGCTCTCGGCAGCATTGCACGGCGCTTCAACCCGGCTCGTCAATGACCTGGCGGCGACCGCATATGGAATGCTGCATCTGGAGCCTTCGGACGTAGTGGAGTTGCATAAAGGCGAGGCGCTGCATCAAGCCGCGAATATCGCCGTAATCGCGGCTGGAACAGGTTTGGGCGAGGCAGGACTGATAGCTGAGCGCAGCGGATGGAGCGCCATTGCGTCGGAAGGTGGGCATTGTGATTTCGCACCGCGAGGCGCGGAACAGGTGGCGTTGCTTCAGTTCCTTGAACGCGAATTCGGCCATGCCAGCTACGAGCGCGCGCTGTCAGGCCCGGGCCTGCACAACCTTTACCGCTTTTTACTCGAATATTTGCCGGAGCCGGAGCCGGAATGGCTGAAGACACGCATGGCTGCCGGCGATGCATCGGCGGTTCTTAGCGAGGTGGCGCTTGCCGGACAGGACCCGCGCTGCGTGCAGGCGCTGGAACTCTTCACCGACATTTATGGAGCGGAGGCCGCGAATCTGGCGCTCAAATTTCTCGCGTTCGGCGGTGTATACATTGGTGGCGGGATAGCACCGAAAATTCTGCCTTTTCTGCAACGGGGCGGCTTCATGCGGTCCTTTCTCAACAAGGGACGCTTGACTGCAATCCTGGAACGGATGCCGGTCCGCATTTCGCTCAATGAAGAGACCGCGATGCTCGGGGCCGCGCACCTGGCCGCCTCGATGATAGCGAGCTGAGACAGTAACGGCGGACAAAACCGCGCAGTCTGAAAAGGAGTACAGGGACGATGATGAGCCAGCGAGTGCGAGAAATCCTCAGTTACTATGATTCGGAAAATCCCGGGGTGCGAAGCAGCCTCGCCCGCTTTCTCAACCACGGCCGCCTGGCCGGGACCGGACGGCTGGTGATCCTGCCGGTCGACCAGGGTTTTGAGCATGGTCCGGCGCGTAGTTTCGCGCCCAATCCTGCGGCCTACAACCCACTTTATCATTTCGGGCTTGCGCTTGAGGCGGGATGTAACGGTTATGCCGCGCCACTTGGGTTTATCGAGGCAGGAGCCGCCGAACACGCAGGCGAGGTCCCGCTTATCCTCAAGTTGAATAATCACGACCTGCTGCTGGACGAGCATGACCCCATGCCGGCCCTCACCGGTAGCGTGCGAGACGCGCTGCGGCTGGGATGCTCGGCGGTGGGTTTCACCATCTATCCGGGTTCGGCTTACCGCCAAGAGATGTACGAGCAGCTTCGCGAGATTGCGGAGGAAGCGAAGGCGCACGGCCTGGCCGTCGTCGTCTGGTCGTACCCCCGCGGCTCAGGGCTGAGTAAGGATGGCGAGACTGCGCTCGATGTGGTTGCCTATGCGGCACAGATCGCAGCCCAACTCGGGGCTAACATCATAAAGGTGAAGCTGCCGACTTCGCATATCGAGCAGCCCGAAGCCAAAAAGGCCTATGACGCTGCTCATATTCCGCTGGAGCCGCTCGCCGAGCGGGTTCGTCATGTCGTGCAGAGCTGCTTCGACGGCCGGCGTATCGTGATCTTCTCAGGTGGGGCGCGCGAAGAAGACCAACGACTGCTGGAGGAAGTCCGCGCGATTCACACCGGCGGGGGTTTTGGTTCGATCATCGGACGAAACTCATTCCAACGTCCGAAGCCGGAAGCAGTAGCGTTATTGCGCCGGATAATGGAGATTTACTCAAACTGACGCGTTCCGCACCCCAAGTGCTCGTGAACGGACAGGGCGAACCACGTCGATCACACCCGAAAAGGCCTTGCCAGCGCTCTTCCGCAACGGTGCGCCGAACGCGAAAAATCATCGGAAAATCAGCCACTTGTGCCGTCAGCATGCTTTTCTTAGGGGTGCATTTCTACATCAATCTGCCCAGTAGCCTTTATAGACAACCCGGCTGGCTGGACAGCATGAGGTCGATAACCGTGCAGATCTTTCGCAGCTGTTCCGGCAACCGCTGATGGTCCCTCTAGCGTTCGTCTCTGATGTTTTAACTGGGGTGCAGTTTTTGAATCCGCTCACCCACCTCTTCGACAGTGTGGACTTGCGGGGATTGCTGAACAAAGAAAGCCGGCCTAGAAACAACGCTAAAAGAACGGCCGCCAATAACCACCTTGTTCAGCCTCACCTCTGGGGAGGAGCGAAAATCAGCCGTTGTGCCCTGTGTCAAAATAAACTGTTCGGCAGAAAAGGTGACGAACGACAACATCGGGGCAGACGCGACCCTGCGGCAAGTTCGGCAATGGCAGATCGCGCTCATGATGGGCTTGCCCTGCACTCGATAGCGCACCGCCCCGCAAAAGGATCCTCCCCCACAATTGGGCTGACTCATGATGTCTACTCTCGCGTCGGATCGGGATTGTTGAGGGGCCGCCATTCACCTCTTGGCCCTGGCGTAATGTGAAGCAGCTGGCTGGGTTCTCGCGGTAGAACGCGATGCCATACTCCTTTGGGCACGATCAATGTCTGTCCCGGGCTCATTTCAACTACGCTCTCCGCTCCGCCTTCCTCGAGAAGAACATTAAGTCGTACTGAGATGAGGAAAAGAACTTCGTCGCCGTCCGGATGCATCTCGCCTCTGTGCGGTGCAGGGCGCGTCATCACTGGCGTGCCTATCACATAGCCGTCGATGCGCGGTGGTGGACCCAATTCCCACCGCAACGAGCTCTGCCTCACCGTTTCGGTATAAGCCGAGCAACGAATGAGATAAGTCGACTGTGCTGGCCATGATCCCTCCGCTCACAATTTTTAGTAGTACTTCGCTCTTGTTTATAAAACCCTTTCGCCCTTAAACCTGAATAATTGCTCTGTAAACTATGACAAAAGCGGTGGTTAACTCGAAGTTGGTCGGTTCGAACCCCGCTGCTTCATATCAACGTGGATATCTGTTACGACTTGGGCGCCGAGCGCGGCGACCTCGATCCGCTGGTCGGCAGGTGGGCTCCAAACCTCACGTTGCATCTCGAGCACGATACAACCCATGTCGCCGAAGCTGATGTGGGCGGGTAGAGGAGTGCTGGTCGATCTCGCCGAGCGATCAGCGCTGCGTGACGTCATTACGAAATGGGCCGATCGAGTTGAAGTGATCTCAGCCCGTTGCTACGAGCGGCCCGCGAATCTCCACTCGATACTCATCCGGCCGGATGGCTATGTAGCATGGTACTCGGATCTAGCGACGGAGACACCGAATCTGAGAGAACGCTGCGTGTCGCTTTGGAGAAATGGTTCGGCACCGCCAGATAGCTTTGAGGTTACGGTTTTAGTCGGGATCGCCGGTTCATAGCCCTCGCTAGGTCTGAAACATATTAATCAGCATTTCCGGGCAACTGCGATAATGCTCGCCAGGGAGCGCTCCACGTCCTTTTCGGTAGTCGCCCAGGAACACACGCTGATTCGCATGGCGGTATGGCCTTGCCACACCGTGCCTCCGCACCAGCACGTTCCCTCAGCCTGAACGCCTTCGATCACCCGTCTTGTGCGCTCGTCGCTCCCAAACGAGAACCTGATTCAGAACCACGTCATTTAGAATCGAAAATCCCGTATCCTCGAGTCCAACAGCGAATCGCCTCGCGTGCCGACAAGTACGCTCTATGAGGTCCGCTAACCCCTGGCGTCCGAGTGAGCGCAGCGCTGCCCATACCTCGATCCCGCGCGCCCGCCGTGACGACTCGGGCGTAAACTGGCTGGGTTCGCGCGCCGTGCTGGGTGCGTAATAGGCCGCGCTCGAAGCCATGGCCGAATGCAACTGTACGGGGTCACGCACGAAGGCGAATCCGCTGTCATAGGGCACGTTCAACCACTTATGCCCGTCGGTGGCCCATGAATCGGCTTCGGCGACTCCGTCGGTTAAGTGCGCCAGTGTTGGGGTGGCCGCTCCCCACAATCCAAAGGCCCCATCAACATGAACCCAGGCACCTACTTGGTGAGCGCGAACGCAGATGTCGCCTATTGGATCAAAGGCACCGGTGTTGACGTTACCCGCCTGGGTGCAAATGAGCGTCGAGGGTGTGAGCGGCGGAAGCTCATTCAGAACTATCCTGCCCTGAGTGTCGACCAGTGCACCGACAACTCGTCGACTGCCGAGTCCCAACATGCTGAGCGCTTTGAGCACGGAAGTGTGAGTCTCCTCGCTGACGACCACGTTTATTTCCGGCGCGCCGAACAGGCCGTTCTCTTCGACGTTCCAGCCTGATTTAGCCAGCAATGCGTGACGGACCGCGGCCAGCGCTGTGAAGCTTGCCATCGTGGCGCCAGTAACAAAGGCGCCACCGCATCCCGCCGGCAGGCGCAAAACGTCCAGCAGCCAGTGCAGCGCGGTCTCCTCGATGCGTGCCGCGACAGGGGACGCAGAGGCCATGAACGCATTCTGGTCCCAAGCTCCGGCTAGCCAATTGGCGCCTAGCGCGACGGGCAACGAACCGCCTATTACGTACCCGAAATACCGCCCGCCGGCACTGGCGACAGTCGCCGGAGATCCCACCCGGTGGAGCAGATCTATGATCTCTGCCGGGTCTGCGCCCTGGTCAGCGAGCGCATCGTCCAGAGCCGCCAGGTTTGCGAGCTCCTTGTCAGAAGGAAAGACGCGGCGATCCTGAAGGCTCGTCAGATACTCCGATGCACACTGCACTGCTTTCACCAGCACTTTGTCCAATGCTTCTTTCTCCTCTTTGGCAACGCACGGTTTCCGTCTAAATTAAAAAGGTCACGCCGGCGACGCAACTGGCGTCCAACGGCGCGCGCGCCGCGTTCTGCGGGCTAGCGAATCTTCGCCGGAATAATCCATCGCTGCGCCGACTGCGCGAGTTCGTTATTAGCGTCGAATGTTCTAAGGTTGATGATTGCGTAGAATTCGGCCTTTTTGTTCCATCTGCGCACCCACGTAGATCCCGCATCGCGAGCAGATCAGGAACTCGGCGCTTTGGGTCGCGAATCGGTATCTAATGGCCGCCCGGCGATCCAGGACGGCGAAGTTCATTTCACCTTGTGGATCCGACGCGGAAAGCGCGCCGTGTTTGCGGCAAAAATTGCATTGGCAGGCGCGGACTGGAAGCTCAGAAGCAACCAATCGAGAGCGTAACGTCCAGCTTACGTTTCCGCAGTGACAACCTCCGTGACGTTCGTGCAATGCTCGCCGTCCGCGCTGTGGCATCAGCTCAAAAGACTGTCGCTTTGTCAGTCATCGATGTATCCGCACTGCATCATCATCGCTATATCGACTTTGAACGCTGGCGGGTCCTCGGGGTTCGCAGATCTCAGAGCCGAACGAATCCGTTCTATTCCTGCGCCGTACTGTTCGTCGGTCAGAAGCGCCATCTGCGAGCATCCGCGCCTCTGCAGCTCCGGATCCTCGAACACCGCGCAGCCTAGCCGCGTGGCCGCGAAACGGCAGGCGACCCCGCACTCCACCCGATCGAAGCCGACGCGAAGCATCGCGTCAGTAATTTGACTCGACGACGGATAGCGGGCCAGGTCCGTCGCCTTGGTCTCTGGAAAGTAATCGTAGACGCACCAATCATCGCGTCCTTGGTGAGGATCCATTCCGATCACTGCGAGAGTGCCGCCCAGCCGGAGTAGCCTTCTCGCTTCCCCGATGAACCGATCGATTCGTCCAAAATGATGAATAGCGTTCACGCAAAAGATCAGATCAAAAGTGGCGTCACGGAAAGGCAGAACCTCAGCTGTAGCGCGGACAAGCGCGCTGCGTGAATCTCGCTCGCGCGCCTTGCGCAACATTTCGAGCGAATAATCCAGCCCGTACAAATGCGGTATCAATTCGCGCAGGGTCGACAGCCAATACCCGGTACCGCAACCTGCTTCGAGCGTATATTCGGGGTTTTTCCCTGTTAAGAGAGCGCGCAGCGCTGCCAGCACGCCGTCAAGAAACTTGAAGGCCAGCGGCTCGCACCATGAAATAGACCTATAGTAAGCGGCCAACGTGCCACCCTTTCTTTCGAGATTCACTTAGGCTTGGGTTGCGGGTGAGGAGGGGGCTGCGCCCAATCTAATGATGGCCGCCACCGTGGTCCCCGCCCCTGCGTCCACCATGGCCGCCCTGACGGCCAGCAACATGCGGAGCTTCTTCCGGGGCACGGAAAAAGCTCTGATGGTGCCCTTCTCCGTGATGCTCCTCCCGCGGATGATGCACGGCAAAGCCCGGCGCGTAGCCACCGGCATACACCGGCACGCCGTAGGAGTATGGCGAGTAGCCATAAGTCGGATAGCCGTAAGTGGGGCCGTAATCCGGTCCAAAGCAACCCATCAGCCCGACTATCAAGCTTAGTGCCAGGATAGTTTGGATTGAGCGTCGCACGGTGGCACCTCCCGAACCTCGCGCCGGCATCGTTAAGGCACGCCCCAGGCAGGCTTGCCGTTTCTACGATAGAACGCCAGGCCAGGAGTTTCGTGGGCAGGAACATCAAGGCTGGTGCGCAACTTGCCCGTTGGGTCGTAGAGCCCTAATCCTGGAGTTCCCGCTGGTCCGAGGGCGAGGGTCGCGCGCATCTTGCCGTTCTGATCATACAAGTCGAGCCCCGGAGAACCATCGGCGGCAAGATCGACTGTGATGCGCGATTGGCCTTTGAGATCATTCAGGTTGATTCCCACGGTGCCGTCATCGGCGATGCCCATTGCACCTCTCACTTTGCCGTCGCTGCCGCGCAGCACGAACTGCTGCGCCTCTACGCTTCGGCCCGGTACAGGGGAGATCTGGCCCATCATGACCAGCGCGCCAGTACACAGCATCAGCGCACCGGTCATCAGCCGGAGCCGGCGATTGGCATGTCTAAGCTCGCGCTGTTGGTGCTCCAGTCGTGTGATCCGCTCAATGAGTTCGCCTGTGGATCGTTCCATTGTGCCTTTCCCCGGCAGTCTATACGTTCTAAAGACGGTCTCACGATTATAGGACTTAATCGTTCGCTCGCCCCCTAAAGCGAAGCAATGAATTCGGCTATTGCGGCGGAGGTCGCGTCCGGATTATCGAGCGAGATGTGATGATGCGCGGACGCTATTGTTTTTAATGCTGAGCCGGGGATGCGACGCCGCATTCCTTGCGCTTGCCGCGCCGATACCAGGCGGCTGTGCTCGCCGCGAAGGATCAGCACCGGCAGCCGGATATCCTGAATTCGACATCTGGCGAGGCGCCAGCCTCTCCTCGGCGATGGCTGCTTCTGGGTGCTGCATGGCGCACCTATCCTAGCCGACGGCTGAAAGCTGGCAAAGCATAACGCTGTTGGGCTTGAGCCTTTGCTGCCTGGAAAACAAGTTGAAGACGGGACATTCGTCCCTGCCGCGTGCTAGGTAATCAGACAAGGAGCGATCTTATGAGTCTCAGATTGGATGGCAAGAATGCGTTGATAACTGGCGCTGCGAGCGGCATCGGCCGCGCCTCCGCGATACGTTTTGCGCAAGAGGGAGCGAACGTTTGCATTGCCGACCGCCAGGCCGCGGCCGCAGAAGACACCGCAACCGAGGTACGTAAGCTCGGCCGCAAGGCGCTTGCAGTCGCAGTTGACGTGAGTAATCCGGCGCAAGTGCAAACGATGGTGGATCGGGCGGCCAGGGAACTAGGCGGTATCGATATCGTGTTGGCAGCCGCCGGCATTTCGGCAGCAAATTACGGTGAGGGCAAAGTCGAGTCCAAGTTTCTCAACGAGCTGCCGTTCGAGGAATGGCGCAAGGTTATGAGCATTAATCTGGACGGCGTCTTTCTTACCTGCGCAGCGGTTGCACGCGAGATGATCAAGCAGGACCGCGGGGGACGCATCATCGCGATCTCCTCGGGCGCGGCCAAGGTACCGCTAAAGGGCTCAGGTGATTATTGCGTCAGCAAGGCCGGTGTGTGGATGCTGATGAAGTGTATGGCGCTTGAACTCGGCCGCTACAACATTACTGCCAACGCAATCGGACCGGGAGTTATCGACACGCCGATGACCAAGGGGATGCAGGGCGACCCCCGCTTCGGGCGCATGATCAATCGAACACCGTTGAAGCGCATCGGAAAACCCGAAGACGTGGCCAATACCGCGCTTTTTCTCGCCAGCGAAGAGGGCGGCTTCTTCAGCGGCTCAATTCTCCATCCTGATGGCGGCGTGATGATGCAATAGCGTGGAAGGTTTGAAGGGAGCGGGCAAGGAGATGCGCGATGGCAACCTGGACGACTGACTATGTTCCCGGTCCGCCCCGAATAGCGGTGGACCAATCCGGGGCGGGACCGTTGGTGATTCTGATGCATGGCATCGGCGGCAATCGCACCAACTGGCACGATCAGCTTCCGGTGTTCGCAGCTCATTTCCGCGCTGTCTCATGGGATGCGCGCGGCTATGGTGAGAGCGATGATTACGAAGGGCCACTCGATTTTGGCGATTTCGTTCGCGACCTTGCCCGCGTGCTCGATCACTTCAGGTCGCCGCGCGCTCATCTCGTCGGGCTATCTATGGGCGGGATGATTGCGATGGATTTCTATTCGCGTTATCCGCAACGGGTCGCGACCCTTACTATTTGCGACTCGCTGCCGGGATTCAACCATCTGACAGCCGAGCAGCGGCGCGAATTTGTCCGATTGCGCCAGGAGCCGCTGTTAGCCGGCAAGGAACCGAAGGATATTGCGCCGGATGTCGCAGAAGCACTGATCGGCCGATCGGCGCGTCCAGGTTCGTTCGAGCGGCTGGTCGCCAGCATGTCAGCACTTCATAAGGAGTCGTACCTCAAAACCATCGCCGGTACCGCCACCTACCAGCGGTCATTCGAGCTGGAGAAGGTCGCCGTGCCGACCCATATTGTGGTGGGCGACGAGGATCGGCTCACGCCGCCGGAGATGTCTCGTCAGATGGCCCAGTGCATACCCGGCGCATGCCTGAGTCTGATTGAGGGCGCGGGCCATTTGAGCAACATCGAACAGCCGGAAAAGTTCAATCGTGCGGTGCTGCCGTTTCTAATCGAGCATCGTAATCTCGCGCGCTTGTAGTATCCGATGACCTGGCTGCGCAATGACGGCAACTCAGCACCCGCCGGCGAGCGCCTTGCTGAGTTATGGCAGAAACCTGGGATCGTTCAGATTCCCGGAGCGCACAATGCGCTCGCTGCATTGCTGGCGAAGCGGGCTGGTTTTCAGGCGCTCTATCTCTCCGGCGGTGCTCTCAGCGCAAGCCTGGGGCTTGCCGATCTCGGAATTCTCGGCCTCGACGAACTGTGCCTTTTCACCCGCGCGATCGTCCGCGCCGCTGGATTGCCGCTCGTGGTCGATGGCGATACCGGATTTGGCGGGGTGCTCAACGTGATGCGAACGGTGCGCGAACTCGAAGATGCGGGGGCCGCCGCGCTTCAGCTCGAAGATCAAATGCTGCCGAAGAAATGCGGCCATCTTAATGATAAACGGCTGGTCGCGCCCGATGAGATGGCGGCGAAGGTCAACGCCGCCAAGCGTGCCCGCCGGCATCTGTGGATTATCGCGCGCACTGACGCCGCCGCGGTCGAGGGCTTTGATGCAGCAATCGAGCGGGCACGGCTTTATCTAAAGTCGGGCGCCGATGCGATTTTTCCCGAAGCGCTGACCAGCGCCGACATGTTTCGCGACTTCGCCCGCGAGATATCTGCTCCGCTGCTCGCGAACATGACTGAGTTCGGCCGCACGCCGAACTTCACCGCGCAACAATTTGAAGAATTTGGCTACAAGATGGTGATATGGCCGGTATCGTCGCTCCGAGTTGCTGCAAAGGCGATGGAACACCTCTATGCGGCGCTGGCACGCGATGGCAGCGCCGCAGCGACGCTTGACCGGATGCAGACTCGCGCGGAACTGTACCAGACGATCGGCTACGCGGAGTACGAATCGCTCGACGAATCAATCGCGCGCAGCATCGTACCACCCGATTTACGAGACAAATGAGCAATTCCGAACCAATAGCGGCGAGTCATTAGGAGCGCCCGACAAGAATGAACGCTTACGATGTGATCGTGGTAGGAGGCGGTAACGCAGCATTTTGCGCAGCGCTGGCCGCCCAGGAAAACGGCGCGCATGTGCTCGTGCTGGAAGCAGCGCCACAGGAAGAGCGCGGCGGCAATTCGCGCTTTACCGCAGGTGGCATGCGGGTCGCCTACGACGGCCTCGAGGATCTGGCCCGCCTGATGCCCGATCTTACTGAAGAAGAACGCGCCAATACCGACTTCGGAACTTATACCCAGGATCAGTTTTATGACGACCTCTGTCGAGTGACGCAATACCACACCAATCCGCGACTCGCCGAAACGCTAGTTACGCAAAGCCTCGACACCATGCTTTGGATGCGCGACCGGGGGGTTCGCTTTGCACCGATTTACGGACGGCAGGCATTCAAAGTCGAAGGACGGTTCAAGTTTTGGGGAGGCTTGACTGTCGAGGCCTGGGGCGGCGGCCCCGGCCTGGTCGATTCGCTCTACGCCATCGCCTCGCACAATGGCATCGATGTTTCCTACCAGAGCCGCGCGCTCGAATTGATTAACGATGACAACGGCATCCATGGAGTTGTCGTCCGCAAGCAGGGGCACACGCAAAAGTTCGAAGCAAAAGCGGTGGTGCTCGCCAGTGGCGGCTTCGAGGCAAACGCGGAGTGGCGCACGCGCTACCTCGGTCCCGGATGGGATCTGGCGAAGGTTCGCGGCACGCGCTTCAACACCGGTGACGGCATCCGCATGGCACTGGAAATCGGCGCCATGCCCTATGGCAATTGGTCGGGATGCCATGCCGTCGGATGGGATCGTAATGCGCCCGAATTCGGCGATTTGAGCATCGGGGATGGGTTTCAGAAACATAGCTATCCGTTCGGAATCATGGTGAACGGGCGGGGCCGGCGCTTCGTCGACGAAGGCGCCGATTTTCGCAATTACACCTACGCCAAGTACGGACGCGCGATTCTCGAACAGACCGGACAATTCGCGTGGCAGATTTTCGACCGCAAGGTCACCCATCTGCTGCGCGACGAATACCGTATCAAGCGGGTGACCAAGGTCAGCGCCGAGTCGGTGGAAGAGTTGTCCGGCAAACTCGAAGACGTTGATCCGCAAGGTTTTCTGGAAGAGGTGCAAGCCTATAATGCCGCTGTGCAGACCGATGTTCCCTTCAATCCCAACGTCAAGGATGGGCGCTGCACGCGCGGTCTCATGCTCAATAAATCGAATTGGGCCAATACGCTCGACTTACCGCCCTTCGAGGCTTATGCGGTCACCTGCGGAATAACGTTCACGTTTGGCGGCCTCAGAATTGACGATAGCGGCAATGTCATAAACACCGACGGCTTACCGATTCGTGGTCTGTATGCGGCCGGCGAGCTGGTCGGCGGGCTGTTCTACTTCAACTATCCCGGGGGCACTGGCCTGATGTCGGGTTCGGTGTTCGGCAGGATAGCAGGCACGTCCGCCGCGGACTTCGCGCTTGGTACTTAACAGCCAGTTATGAGGAAAGGGCTGCGATCTGCCTGCCCGTTAAGGCGGCAATTGCACGCGAAATTCTCGATTGCTGCATTTTTGAGCACCTCTAAATACCGGTTCCTAAGGTTCACAATGCCTCTGACCTTATGAAAATCGGTCAGTTTAACATTATCAATGCGAAAAACATCTTCTTTTTTCTTGATTTGCCTTAGAATTCCTTGACACGTTTGGCGCCGGCCAGCTATTTTGGCCGCTCTGACTCGGTATCCCCCTCTCCGCTCTGGTGCGGCAGACGTGAGGGTGATTGCCGGGGTGCTAGGTGAGGTTGATCGGCCAATGAAGACGGGTCATGAAGCGTTCGAGCCCGATGCTATCGATTTGCAGATCCTGAGCACTCTGCAGGAACATGGCCGAATTGCGCTGACCAAACTGGCCGAACAGGTTGGGCTCTCGGCCCCGTCAGTTATCGAGCGCGTCAAAAAGCTCGAAGACAGCGGCGTCATCAGCGGTTATCATGCCGCGGTCGACGCGCGAAAATTGGGTAAAGACGTAACTGCGTTTATCGGCGTGTCGATCGGCGATCCACGAACAATTGCGGTTTTCGAAGAGACCGTTCAGCAATTGGACGACATCCTCGAATGCCATCATGTGACCGGCGAGCATACCGTTCTGCTGAAGGTAAAGACCCATAACACCGCCACACTGGAAAATCTGATCCGGAACATCCGCATGATCGACGGCGTCATTCGAACGGAAACGATGGTGGTTCTCTCGACCCATACCGAACGGACGCAGATTTGCGTCAATCCCCAGGAATCACCGCACGAAGCGGGCAACGGCAAACGCCATCGCCACGCCAGCGAAAAATCTCAACGCTGATACGAAAAGGGCATGACGATGCAGGTCTTCCACGCAATCCCAAAGGCACAAGGTCTATACAACCCGGAGTACGAACACGACGCCTGCGGGGTGGGGTTCGTCGTCAATATCAAGGGTCTGCGCTCGCACGAGATCGTGCTCAAGGGATTGCAGGTGCTCGACAACTTGACCCATCGCGGGGCCTGCGGATGCGATCCGCTAACCGGCGATGGGGCCGGGATGCTGTTGCAGATTCCGCACGCATTTTTCGAGCATGAAGCCGCCAACCTCGGCTTTGAGTTACCGGCACCCGGCGAGTATGGCATCGGGATGCTCTTCATGCCGCTTGACGCTCATAAGCGCGAGGCGTGCGAGGCTATTTTCGAGCAGGTGGTCCGCGAAGAGGGGCAGCAGGTGCTGGGCTGGCGGACAGTGCCGGCGGACGAAACGCAATGTGGCGTGATTGCGCGGCAGGGATTGCCTGCGATTCGTCAAGTCTTTATCGGCAGAGGGTCAGGCATCAACGATGAGGCGGCGTTGGAACGCAAACTCTACGTAATCCGCAAACGCGTCACCAACGAGGGTGCGAAGGTCAAATTGGACGAAGGCGAGCTGTTTTACGTCTGCAGCCTTTCCAGCCTGACCATCGTATACAAAGGCCAGCTTATCTCGCATCAGATTCCAAAGTTCTATCCGGACTTGCTTGACCCGTCGGTGGTGACCGCGCTTGCGATGGTGCATCAGCGGTTCTCCACTAACACGTTCCCGAGTTGGGACCGCGCTCATCCCTACCGTTTCCTGTGTCATAACGGCGAAATCAACACGCTGCGGGGCAATATCAACTGGATGCATGCACGCGAAAAGCAGTTTGCCTCGCCGCTGTTCGGCGACGACATCAAAAAGATTCAGCCGATTATCGAAGCCAGCGGCAGCGACTCCGCGATGTTCGACAATTGCCTCGAACTGCTGGTGCGCACCGGCCGTTCGCTGCCTCACGCAATTATGATGATGATCCCGGAGGCTTGGCAGAACGACCTGCTGATGGACGACGGCAAGCGAGCCTCCTATCAGTTCCATTCGTGCATGATGGAGCCGTGGGACGGACCCGCCTCGATCGCCTTCACTGACGGCCATCACATCGGGGCCGTGCTCGATCGCAACGGTTTGCGGCCGTCGCGTTACCTGGTCACCAAAGATGGCCTGGTCGTGATGGCGTCGGAAACCGGGGTGCTCGATATTCCGCCGCAGGAGATTGAATACAAGGGGCGGCTGCAGCCCGGCCGGATGTTCTTCGTCGATACCGTGGAAGGCCGGATCGTGCAGGACGAGGAGATCAAGCGAGGCTTCGCGCAGCGCCAGCCGTATCGCCGATGGCTGAACGAGGAACTGGTCGATCTCGATGCGCTGCCCGAACCACCGTCCTATCCCGCGATTAATGGCTACGAGCCCTTCGACCTGCTGAAACAACAACAGGCTTTCGGCTATACAATTGAAGAGCTGAAGATGATCCTGGCGCCAATGGCGGCCAATGGCCAGGAGCCGGTCGGCTCGATGGGCACCGATACGCCATTGGCAGTGTTGTCAGACAACTCGCCGCTGCTCTTCCAGTATTTCAAGCAATTGTTCGCGCAGGTCACTAATCCGCCGGTTGATCCGCTTCGCGAAGAGATGGTGATGTCGGCGGAGACGACCATCGGCGCCGAGCAGAATCTGTTTGAAGAGACGCCCCTCCATTGCCGCCAGCTGCGTTTGAAGAACCCAATCCTCAACAATGAACAGCTCGAACGAATTAAGCGGCTGGCGCGGCCCGGACTCCGTTCGACCACGCTAAACACGCTCTATCGGGTCGCTGACGGCGAACGGGGCCTGCGCGCAGCGTTGGATGATTTGTGCCGGCAAGCCTCGCGCGCACTAGAAGACGGTTACACGATTATCGTGCTGTCCGATCGCGGTGTGAATCAAGAATGGGCGCCGATTCCGAGTCTGCTCGCCACCGCCGCGGTCCATCACCATCTGATCCGAGCCGGCACCCGTACCAAATGCGGACTCGTCGTGGAATCGGGTGAACCGCGCGAGGTAATGCATTTCTGCCTGCTGGTCGGCTATGGCGCCGGCGCGATCAATCCATATTTGGCGTATGCCACGTTGGCAGGCATGATCCACGACGGCCGTTTAAAGGATATCAGCGAAGAAGAAGCGGTCGAGCACTTCATCAAGGCGGTGGGCAAGAGTCTCATCAAGGTTGCCTCGAAAATGGGAATCTCGACCGTGCAGAGCTATCGCGGCGCGCAGATTTTCGAAGCGATCGGGCTCAGCCGGGAGGTGGTGGACAAGTATTTCACCTGGACCGCGTCGCGTGTGGGCGGGATTGGCCTGGACGTCATCGCACGCGAGTCAGCTAATCGCCACGAGCTAGCCTACAAGGCGGATCCCAATCTTGATGGGGAGCTGAATGTCGGCGGCCAATACCAATGGCGCCGGCGTGGCGAATTCCACATGTATAATCCCAATACGATCGCGAAGCTCCAGCACGCGGTCCGCGCGGGCAATTACCGTCTGTTCAAAGATTATACGCGGCTGGTCGATGAGCAGAGCCGCAACCTTGCGACCCTGCGCAGTTTGCTGAAGTTCAATTCAAACCGGCCGCCCCTGCCACTCGAAGAAGTCGAGCCTGCCGCGTCGATCGTCAAGCGTTTCAAGACCGGCGCGATGTCGTTCGGCTCAATCGGCAAAGAAGCGCACGAAAACCTCGCGATCGCGATGAATCGGATCGGCGGCAAGTCGAACACCGGGGAAGGCGGCGAGGATCCAGCCCGCTTTGTCCGCGAGCCCAACGGCGATTGGCGCCGCAGCGCAATCAAGCAAGTTGCCTCCGCCCGCTTCGGCGTGACGAGCTGGTACCTGGTGAATGCCGACGAGCTACAGATCAAGATGGCGCAGGGTGCCAAGCCCGGCGAAGGCGGTCAGCTGCCGGGTCATAAGGTGGATGACTTCATCGCCAAAATCCGTTATTCGACGCCTGGGGTCGGCCTCATCTCACCGCCCCCGCATCATGATATCTACTCGATCGAAGATCTCGCGCAACTGATTCACGATCTAAAGAATTCCAACGATCGCGCTCGTATTAGCGTCAAGCTGGTGGCCGAGGTCGGCGTGGGTACGATTGCGGCCGGCGTTTCGAAGGCCAAGGCGGACGTGGTCCTGATTAGCGGTCATGACGGCGGTACCGGCGCGTCACCGCTCACTTCTATCAAGCATGCCGGCGTTCCCTGGGAACTCGGCCTCGCCGAAACTCAGCAGATCCTGGTGATGAACAATCTGCGTGGGCGAATCAACGTCGAGACTGACGGCCAGCTCAAGACCGGACGCGACGTCGCGATCGCCGCCCTACTCGGTGCTGAGGAATTTGGCTTCGCCAGCGCCGCGCTGGTCGCCTCGGGCTGTATCATGATGCGGGTGTGCCATCTGAATACGTGCCCGGTCGGGATCGCGACGCAGGATCCCGAATTGCGCAAAAAGTTCGAGGGCAAACCCGAACACGTCGTCAACTTCATGATGTTTATCGCCGAAGAATTGCGCGAATACATGGCGCAGCTTGGCTTCCGCACGCTCGCCGATATGGTTGGGCATGTTGAATGCCTCGATTCCAACGATGCGATCCAACATTGGAAGGCGCGCAACGTCGATTTGACCGCAATCCTGACCAAACCGAATGTGCCGGCGGATTGGCCGCTTCATTGTGTGGAGAAACAGGACCACGGCCTGGATAAGGCATTGGATCGTCAATTGGTCGAACTATGCAGGGAAGCGCTGGAACATAAGAAGCCGGTCGAACTGCATTTGCCGATTCGCAATGTCAACCGGACGGCCGCAACCATCCTGTCCTCGGAAGTATCGCGCCGCCACGGTGAGCATGGTTTACCGCCATACACAATTCAGATTCATCTCAGGGGGTCGGCCGGACAAAGCTTTGGTGCCTGGCTGGCGCCGGGGGTCGCACTTTACCTCGAAGGCGACGCCAATGATTACTGCGGGAAGGGGTTATCCGGCGGGTTCATGGCGGTACGGCCGCCGCGCGAAGCGACCTTTAAGGCCGAGGACAATATTCTCATCGGCAACGTCGCCCTGTATGGTGCGACCGGCGGGGAAGCGTTCTTCCGGGGCGTTGCAGGTGAACGGTTCGCAGTGCGGAATAGCGGCGCCACGGCAGTGATTGAAGGTGTCGGTGACCATGGATGCGAGTACATGACACGCGGCTTGGTCGTCGTGCTGGGCAAAACGGGACGTAATTTCGGCGCCGGGATGAGCGGTGGGCTCGCCTACGTATCCGACGAAGACGGCAGTTTCGCGGGCAAGTGCAATATGGGGATGGTCGAATTGCATCCGCTCGATCAGCAGAGCGAGATAGCGCAGATTCACGCGCTGCTGGTGCGTCATCATCAATACACCGGGAGCACCGTTGCGCGCCGTATCCTGGACAATTGGGACGATTATATCGGCAAATTCGTGAAGGTTATGCCAACGGAGTATCGGCAAGTACTCGAACGCCAGCTTAACATGAAGTCGGATTTGGCAAAGCTGGCCGCAGTCTAGGAGATAAGTAAGGTCTTTTTTGTCATTCCGAGCGAAGCGTACTCGACGGAACGAAGTGAAGCCGGTGAGCCAGGACGTCAGCGAATGCGGTGCAAGCCGTGAGTGAAGCGCCGAAGAGGAAGGAGTCGCTAGGTGCGCGGCTAAAAAGTGGTCTACGCGAAGCGGATTCGGCGGGCGCGCAAATGATCTCGGCCAGGCAATCATGTTGCTCTGAGTTTTTATCCAGATAGGACCAGGATAGTAATTGGAGAGCGGAGTTAATGGGCAAGATTACGGGCTTCATGGAGATCAAACGCGAGACGCCGTCACGCCGTCCGGTCCGCGAACGCGTCACCGACTGGCGCGAGTATGACCTCAAGATGCCCGATGACAAGCTCGTGCAGCAGGGCGCGCGCTGCATGGATTGCGGAATTCCCTTCTGCCACAAGGGTTGTCCGCTGGGCAACATAATTCCTGATTGGAATGATCTGGTCTATCGCGGCCGTTGGCGTGAAGCGATTGACAGGTTGCATTGGACTAACAACTTTCCCGAATTTACTGGCCGCGTATGTCCGGCGCCTTGCGAAGAAGCCTGCGTCCTGAATATCAACAATGATCCAGTAACTATCAAGCTCATCGAAAAAAGCATTATCGACCACGCCTGGGCGAATGGCTACGTCATGCCGCAACCGAATCCGCGCAAGACCGGCAAGAAGGTCGCAGTCGTTGGCTCGGGTCCTTCCGGGCTGGCATGTGCGCAACAACTCGCTCGCGCCGGGCATTCGATAACTCTGTACGAGCGCGCCGACCGCATCGGGGGCCTGCTTCGTTACGGCATTCCGGAGTTCAAACTCGAAAAATGGCAGGTCGAGCGCCGCGTCGAGCAGATGAAGGCCGAAGGCGTCGAGATCGTCGCCAACTGCCGCGTCGGCTTTGACGTTCATGCCGACGACTTACGCCGCAAGCACGATGTGATCGTGCTGGCGATCGGCGCGACCAAACCGCGCGATCTACCGGTGCCGGGGCGCGAACTCAAGGGGATCCATTTCGCGATGGAGTTCCTGCCGCAGCAAAACAAGCGCAATGCGGGCGACACGATACCGCCGGATACGTCCATTACAGCGAAGGATAAGAGGGTCATAATCCTCGGCGGCGGCGATACCGGCTCCGACTGCCTCGGCACCTCGAATCGTCAGGGGGCCTCGATTGTGTATCAGTACGAATTGCTGCCGATGCCGCCAGACAAGCGCACCGCCTCAATGCCGTGGCCGGATTGGCCGCTGATCCTCCGCACCTCGACCTCGCATGAGGAAGGAGTGTCTCGCGACTGGAGTATCAATACCAAGTATTTCTCGGGTGAAAACGGGGTGGTCAAGAAGCTCCACGGCGTGCGGCTTAACTGGAAGCAGGATAACGGGCGCATGGCGATGGAAGAAATTCCGGGATCGGAGTTCGAGCTGGATTGCGACCTGGTATTGCTGGCGCTGGGGTTTCTCGGACCTGAGCCGGACGGGATAGTCGGTGAACTCGGGCTCAAACTCGATCAACGCGGCAACATCGCCTGCGAGGATTACCATTCGAGCGTGCCAGGGGTGTTTGCTGCCGGCGATTCGCGCCGGGGGCAGTCGCTGGTAGTGTGGGCCATATGGGAAGGCCGCGAGTGCGCACGCGCAGTCGACGCTTATCTGATGGGCAAATCGTTCCTCCCGGCCAGCCCCGAATTATAGTATGGAGATTGTCCTGGCGATTATCCTGAACCAAGCGTACCGGCGGAACGTAATTGAGCCGGCGGGCCGAGGCGCTTTGTGCGGGTGATTTTCTGTAGAAGTCCGAAAGCTGAACACTGAGTAGCGAGGACTCCCGTGATCGCCTACCTCGACACCAACGCCTTCGATCATATTTACAGAAAGATAGGGTGTACGGGCGCGGATATCGCTAATCTGCGCAAAGCGATCTACGGGCGCCAGCTTTCAATTCGGTTGAGCATCCATACGCTGGAGGAAATTTTGCTCGGACGCAAAATCTCGCCCCAGGCATTTGCCGCACAAATCAAACTTACGTTGTCGCTGGCGAGTTCGCGAATGTTGCTCAAATCCTGCGCTCAACTGCTGCTCGACGATATCCGCGCTTATGCCGCTCGCGGGGAGGCCGATCGGCCGTTTTTACGGGGCGATATCCAGAACGCGGTCGCCGACGGAATCGCGGCTCTCATTGAGAGCGACGGCGAGGAGCTGGAAGAGGACTTCCTGGCCGTGCTGGACCAGGCCCGGCAGGATAAGCAGGGCTTCTTTGCAGCGCTCGCGCATGCAGGGCAGGAGGCAGAAACTATATCCAGACCGGCTTCCGGATGGACGAGCTTCGAACATTACTTCGATGCTGCGGCCCTTCCCGCGCTTGAGACTATGGCCGAACAGGCCGGCGTTACCGCGCCCTGCCGTGAGCGCGGCCTTAACGGACTGCTCAAAATAAAAAGCGTGCGGATGAGTCTGTGCGCGGCCCTGGCGCCCAGCTATGAGCAAGTCACCGCAGGCGCGGCGGCAAATTCCACCACGCTCCCCCACGCTGTTTCTGCTGCTGCGGTCGCTGAAGCCTTCGTTAGCGACGTCGCCGCGAGCCGCGAGTTCGTGGCGCGTCTGCCCATCGAAAGCTTGAATGCCATCAGCCTGCCCGAGTTCTTAAAGGGGCTCTGAGCCAGGGATCGCTAACAAGAGTCGGCCACAAAGGCTCTAAGGTCCGGGGACAAGTTTTAATGGCGATTGGCGGGCGAGACGACACTGCCGGCGTTCACAACAACATCTCCGGCACGCGTCCCGCTAACAACGATTCCTTCGTCTTCTTTGACGCTAACCCAGACTGTGCCAGCAATCTGTGATACAACACCTCGTTGGGCAGACAAAATCGGCTGTGTGTAAAGTCTGCGCAATGAGAAGCAGGGCGAAGCAGCTTCGCCACAATGTGTGTTCCGAATAACTGCTATGATGATTGCTCGTTCGTAAGCCCCGGTAGTGAAAAGGACATCACGGAGGTCTCCGGAACCTCAAGTCCGGGTTCGACTCCCGGCCGGGGCACCAAGCGATCCGTAAGTGCCTGTGAATTCAGGGTTTTCCATCTCGTCGAAGAGTTTCGCTTTTTCACTTGGGCAGAAGAGGAAACAGAACGAAGATCAAGGCCAAAAGGACCGAAATCCAGGGGGTGGGCCAAATGTAAATATCGAAGTGGGCCAAGCCGGATTATCAAAAGCGACAGCCGCCCATTCATCGGGCGTCCTTGCCCGACCGAGATTTAACGAGGCGAGCAGTTCTTCGACTTTGGAACGGACGGGCTTCTTTGGATGGTTGCTCATTTCGCTCAGCGAGGCCGGGTCAGGTTGTCGATGCTATAGGCACAGGCCACCGAGGCTATTCAGGGCGCGCTCTTCGGGACCTGACCCGCACTGTCGAAGCGTCGGAGTGGTAGTTTTAGCTCGCGGCAGAGCTCATGCTCCAACCGCTGGGCGTCTCTAGCGTCCGCACTTGTCTCTTGGCTGGTTGAGCCAACCTCCCCGTCTCGAAACTTTTGCAATCCCGGCATGTGTTCGCAGCGTGAGGGTACCGGATAGCGTGCGGACCACTCGGCCCGGCGGGTGAGCCTTCGGAGAAGCTCCTCGTCGTCGGTGCCAAGTTGAGCCGCGGCCTTGGCGGCCTCTCGCCTTAATGGCGAGCTTGACTAGATCGTGCTGTTTCAACTCGGGTGGCAGAACTGGATGCGCTTTGAGTTGATGCTCGTATTCGGCCTTCCTGTGGCTAACCAAAGACGCCTTCAATAGGTTCTCGATCGCAAACGAGAATAGCAACATCTGAATCGCGATCGATGCGTCAGCCTCAGAAGGGAATGGGAGACACCCTTTTGCGCTTGCCCAGCTACTTCGACTAGCCCAAGCGGCGTCAACGACCGGCTGAAGAGCGTCGGCCGATTCCAGCACACCCTCCGCGTGGCGCAGCCAGTTGGCTTCATCCAGCAGAGCTTCGCAATAATTTTGACGCTCGCGTACGTTTAACTTAACCTCGTCGCCTGTATATTTGACGCGAACCTTCATGTCGCCATCCTGCTCGCGCGCTACCGCCGCCAGCAACGCGCAGTCGCTGACGGCGATGTATCGCCGCACACAGATGCCATTCTATTGAATGGGCGTTTTTGGGGAAGCACCAAATGCACAACCCGAATGGCGACTCGCCTCCACAACCGCATCCGTCAGCGATTCTCGCGCCTGGGGCGAGAAATATGCGAGGTCCGACGCCGAAGGCGGTTTGGCCCGATTTCTTGCGAGCCCAGCGTGACAGGCTTCAAGTGAGGCAAAGTTATCTTCCACGGTCCAGTTTTGTAGCGGTGCCTTGGAGTCAACCACGAACGTAGCGGGAAAAGTACCAAGGTCCCCACACCGAAAGCGGCGGGGACGCCATTGGATCTTCGATAACTGTTTCTCGCTTCATCGTTGTGGCCAGGCCCCTTGCCGTGATCTTCATGCGGGTTTCGGCTAATCGGGGTCTCTCAGCTGAGCGGTGCGGAGCGCCTGGACGACGGCGGAAAGAGGCAAAAACATAGGTTTAGGTGTCGGGCGCTCCTCAAGGGTTCCCTCCACGGCTTCGAGGTCGACGAAGCCGTAACGAGTGTAATAGTCCTCCGCGCCCGGCTTCGCGTCGACGACGACGCCGACACAGCCCAGCTTCTCGCGAAGTTCAATCGCGACCGAGAACACGTTGCGCATGAGGTGCTCCCCGACACCCTTTCCCTGGGCGTTTCGGTCGACGGCCAACCGAGCGAGCCTGAGAATCGGGAGCGGATAGTCCGGTAACTTCTTCCGGAGGCTTGAAGGAAGGTTTTCGATCTCGACGTGCCCAACGGTCACCGTCGCGAAGCCGAGAATTGCCGAGCCCTCAACGGCTACGTATGTGGTGCCGATGTGATGACGAAACTGGTTCTGTCCAGCGTATCGGCGGAAAAAGAGGTCGAGTTGCTCATCGCCGGACTGGAAGGCACTCCGGTCGTCCGTTTCTCCGAGAAGACGAACCTCAATCGCCACCGCTCATCAGCTCCACGAGCTCACTCGTTGGCTTTTGCCTCTTGCTCACCAATTCCGCGATCTTACGGCCGCTGGCTGCACTCACAACGAGGCGCGGCGGAATGATAATGCTGGTCGGCAGCTCCTCGAGTGCCTGTATGTGATGAAGGAGTGCGCTCTCGATCAGAAACTGTTTCTTCACCCCATGAGCGCGCGAGTAACGTTCGAGCAGCTGCTTGGTGCCCTGAGAAATTTCGGCTGAAATCTGCATGACTTTACGTATCCTTTCCTACGAAAGCGTAGAACATGGCCGGTTTGAGGTCAAGTCAGCCTCACAATCCTTGGGCAGAACTTAGGCGAACTTGGCCGAAAAACGAGGCGAAAGTGGACAAACTGAAGCAAAGCCGTCGGTCGAAAAAGCTCGAAATCATTGGCTTTCTTTTGGTGGATTTGGTTTTGCTTGGTCCGTCTCTTCAGTCCGGGTTCGACTCCCGGCCGGGGCACATTCGCCGTCAACATTCCCCGGAATCACGCATACTTTTTGCCACGGCGGCAATTCGCGGGATCCAGGGTTTGGCTGAGACTTGGCAAACTCTGCAGCACTTGCGCCGCCCCTGGGCAGCCGCATGACCTGAGAGAGAAGCATTGAGATCGAGGGGTTCCCCATCTGGCGTGTGCGTCCATTACCTCCTGGAGCGCATGGAAATTCCGGTACCTTGGACACTGATCGCGCCACACGCCGAGTAGGCGAATTTTAACGCCATCTCGATCGCTCTCAACGGCAGGCGTTTCAGCCAAGCCTCCACCGCAAAGCCGACTGGGAATATCCGCTGCCGGCCTTCGGGGCACGATATTCTCACCGACATCGTTGAGCCGCTGCCGGCCTTCGGCTGGTCCGTTGATAACTCTGCTGTTATGGAAAAAACGGGCGTGGCGTAACCAACCGCGCACAGAGCGCTCGATATCTCACATATTGTTTTTTACTGATTGCTCTCGCGCTCATTCGGTCCACCTGAACTGCTTGTAAATCGCGATCTCGCCGTACTCGTGAGCGCTGCCGTAACCCGCCTGGATATCGATGCCTGCCCGCCACTTTGACAGAAAGAACCCAAGTATCGGGCCGCCTTGCCCAGCAACACCATGGACGAAGCCGGCCGCGTAGATGGCGCCTCCGCCTCCCGCCATCACTGAATAAGATTCAGTCGAGTAGGCAATTGCACGCAAGTCGATTTCGTTGGCCACCACACCATTTTCGGTCGTGTAGATCGAGCTGACCGCAAGATTGACAGGATGCCGACGACGAGGCAGCAACCATGTCGAGAAGTCACCTTCGACCGAGCCAGCATTGCTATCAGCGACATCACCGCCGCCAAGGACGGAAAGGTATGAGGTCTCACCTATATGAAAATCGAGCCCGCCTTGCAGTCTGCCGAAGTTGAAGCGGGAATGATGTCCCCTGCCAGGGTTCAATGGATTGTCGAAATTGTCCTTAATATAAAGTTGATATCCGGTGGCCCGGCCGACCAAGCCGATGACCGGCGTGATGCTCTGTTCTACTTGCAGTCCCTGCTCGGTCACAGCGTAGTCTGAGCTGATATACCCCCCGCCCAAGAGAGTGAGGCTGAGATCTCCAGGACGAAGCAGAGTGAAAGGTCCCGACGCTGCTGTGGGCGTCGGGGCAGCGGTCGTTTGCGCGAGGACTGCGTTAGTGAATAACAGCGCGGCTGCGACTGTAAAAATTCCGGACGCCACGAACCTACGGTGGGAGTGATTGGTTAGTTTCATCAAGGGTAACCGAGTTACTCCCGTAGTGGAATTTTCGGCAGCGCTGGTGGCGGCGGTGGCGGCGGTGGCGCCGTTAGGATGCCAAGTGCCGGTAAGCTTGGAGCCGAAGGTGCGACGACTCCGGCCGGTAATGCCGCTGCCACAGCCGCAACATTCGGTGCGAGTGACCCAACGCTGCTGGCAACTGACGCCACCGACATTACGGCCATCGGCGTTCGGTTGAGTTCTTGCAGCGCCAATACGAAGGATGGGTCAAGCGTATATGCCTGTTGGAACAAGGAACGCGCCTGGGGGTAATCCTGACGATCCTTTGCGTCCAGTCCGCGCGAAAACGCAACGAACGCATTATAATTGGTGGTTTGTGGAGTCTGAACGGCTTGCCATACGCCTCGCGCCTTGAGGCCGGTTTCGTGGTATCCGAGATCGTTGAGGATTGCTAACGAAAGACGCTTCTCAACGTCGTAAAAATGCACGACTTGCCCGCTGGCGTTCTGACTATTGGTCGCTGTGGCGGATCCCGTTTGCACCAGGATTGAATCGACCCGCATCTCGCCTTTGGTGGGATCCAGGTAGCTACCGGCTACCACCCGTCCCGCACCCAGCAGATGGCCTGTGTGCGCTGCCGTGCGCGGATCAGCAATGCCGCTTGCCCCCAATCTCATTTCATCCAGCAAGGCCTGTAATCGATCGCGCTCCACCACCTTCAGGCCGGGCACCTTAGACACGTCGGCTATCACCAGAGCGGTCAACCCTTTCTGCAGTGGTTTCAGTTCCGGAGAGCCGAGGTTGCGATAGTAAGTAATCGCAACGACTGTCGGATCGGCAGGTCCAAGGGTGTGTTCATTGGCGATTTCGTTTTGCGCCTGCCGACGATTCTGCTCGCGCAACAGAATTGTCAGATCGCGATTGACGGTTTCCCGGAGGTCATTCGTTTTTTCGGATTGCGTCGCTGGCTGCAACGCGATGTACTTCTGCCAGGCCGTGATCGCCTGTGACAGATCTCCTTGTTTGAGGTACGCCAATCCCAAGTAAAGAGCCGTGGGGCTTTGGTCGGGGGCCAGTTCCTGGGCCTGCTTCAAGCTGCTGATGGCACTCGCATAGTCACCGCGGTCGTAAGCCTCGATTCCCTGCTCGATCAGCGGCTTGGCCTCTGCAATGTGGCTCGAGTCTGAGATAGTTGCGGCGCAGAAACAGGTGGCCGAGAGGGCGAGAAGTAGCGTGACCAGAGAGACAGGGCTAGCCACCCAACGGCTCTTCGCGATCTTTGGCACTCTGTAGAAATATCCTGCGACTACTTCGCGAGCGAGGAAGGTCAGGCGTGGAAACGGTGCCACCATCAATATCCTCCACGTTGGTCAACCGAATCCTCGCGAGAAACAAAGAGTCCCGCAGAGCAGGGAGTACACGCCCCGAATTTGTCGACCGCTAAGCGGTCCTTGCGTTCCTGTCAATTCGTCTAAACGCGGCCCCTCTCTATTAGGCGACGGCCATTACCAGCTGTCAGGATAAACGGTGCGCACCGTAACTAATCAATCGAACTTTGTCAACCTACACTTCGTTGCATTTCATAAACATGGAGATGTCCGTAACCACAAACATTTAGGGCTATTCGCCGGGATCGGTAAGAACGTTGGATGCAGCACATCAAGCTCGGTCTAAACATCACGCGAGGCTAGTGAATGAGCAAAAGTTGAGGGTCCCCGCCACGGCGCATGCACGGGGCGGCGGCTGACGCACGAAGCGCACAATCTTTGCGGCAAGCGGTGCTGATTTCTGAGGCGATTTTGTCGATGTGACGCCCAGCGGCAACGTCGATATGGCCTAACTCTCTTCGCAACAACGCGACCTTCATCGGTCACGCGCGCCCCACTCAACGGCTCCCCGTAACTCGACACTTCAGGCACAGCCAACAGCGCTTTTGATTGACATCGGCCGGACATTTGACTAAAACGGCTCGAAGTTCTCGAACCTAGCCCCAAAGCGAAAATATTTGTTGCAAATGAGAGCGGCAGATTGAAGCAAGAGGGCCTCTGATGCGTCATTTAGAGTGCGTACCAGCGCGGCTCTAAACAACACGGGAGGCCCCCAGGATGAGGTTGA
>Ga0207416_1000296_pt1 | contig 89461 bp, 86 predicted proteins | sample PaiPotPPM11metaG_FD_184107 | JGI IMG/M metagenome (GOLD analysis project Ga0207416, IMG submission 184107) | Iron sulfur acid spring bacterial and archeal communities from Banff, Canada, to study Microbial Dark Matter (Phase II) - Paint Pots PPM... ... | reverse complement strand
CAGCACCGCCGAGGCGATGCGGGCCGAGGCGGCCAACAGCCTCCTCAAGGTGCTCGAAGAGCCCGCGTCGCAGAGCGTGATCATCCTCATCTCGGAGTCCGCCTCGGCGGTGCTGCCGACGATCGTGTCCCGCTCGCAGATCGTGCGCTTCACGTTCGTGCCGGCCGCCGAGATCGCCGCGGCCCTCACCGAGCGCGCCGGCGTGTCCGCGGAGCAGGCGCCGTTTCTCGGCGCGCTGGCCGGCGGACGGCCCGGGCTGGCGCTTCGGGAGGCGGCGGAAGGCGGAGCGACGCTGGAGTTCCGGCAGGAGGTCGTCAAGACGCTCGAGGCCGTCGCCGCCGGCGGACCGGTCAGGCGGCTGGAGGCGGCGGAGGCGGTGTCGCGGCAGAAGGACGACCTCGAGCGCTGGCTCGACACCGCGCTGCTCTGGATCCGCGACGTCGCCGTCTGGCAGGCGGCGCACGACCCGGCGCTGCTCGTCAACCTCGACCGCCGGGATCGCATCGCGGCGTGGGGGCAGCGCGCCCGGCCCGAGGGTGTGCGCGACGCGGCCGCGGCGATCGAGAGCGCCAAAACGAGCCTGCGCAGCAACGTCAATCCGCGCCTGGTCCTGGAGCACCTGTTCGCCGGCATCCGGCTCGCGCCGGCCGATCCACGGCCGGCAACCATGAAATTAAAGCCGGACGCTCCGCGTGCGGTTAGTGGATCACGACCCGGAGCAGGGAGAACAGCACCGCCGCCGCCAGCACGATAAGCCACCACGGGATGGCGCGCCGCGGACGCGCGGCCGCGCTCGGGTTCGCGCACGTCTCGCAGAAGTTTCCCGCCGAGAGCCGCACAAGGCATTCAGAGCACAGCGCCTTGCCGCAGCGCGAGCAGTAGCCGAGCGCCGCGCGGTCCGGATGGTTGACGCACTTCATCGCGCGCGCACCGTCCGCCGCGGCCGCGGCTCCGTCCGCGCGGAGGACGGCCGGCGGGCCGGCTTCGCGACGCGCCGCCCGGGAGCCGCGGCGGAGGACAGGGCCGCCGCGCGCAGGGTCCGGAGCGTCATCACGTTGCGGCGGTCCGGGCCGCGGCGGTCGAACCCCGGCGTCTCGCTGAGGCCGGGCAGATGGCGAAGCGCGGGGTGGCCGAAGATGGCCCGGAACCCGTCGCGGCCGATCCAGCCCTCCCCGATGTTCTCGTGGCGGTCGAGCCGCGAGCCGAGCGCGCTCTTCGAGTCGTTGAGGTGCAGCGTGCGCAGCCACGTGAGGCCCACCCGGCGGTCGAAGGCGTCCACCATCGCGGCGACCCCCTCCGGTGTGCGGAGGTCCCATCCCGCGGCGAAGACGTGCGCGGTGTCGAGACAGACGCCGAGCCGCGGGTGGCGCCCCGCGGCGTCGAGGATGTCGCGCAGCTGCTCGAACGTGCCCCCGATCGTGCCGCCGGCGCTGCCTTCCAGCAGCACCATGGCCCGCGACGAGCGCTTGAGCACCGCCCGCAGCGCGAGGGCCACGCGCTCGCAGCATTCGTCCCAGCCGGCGCCGCGCGCGCTGCCGAGGTGCGTGATCGCCGCGAGTCCCTCGAGCGCGTCCATGCCGCGCACCGTGTGCGCGAGCGAGTCGACGGACCGGCGGAACAGCTCCGGATCGGCGGTGGCCAAGTTGACGAGGTACGAGGCGTGCGCGACCAGCGGGTCCAGCCCGGCGCGCGCCCGGCGGCGCCGGAATTCCGCCACGTCCGCCGGATCGTACTCGACGAGCCGCCACTGCCGCGGGCTGCCGACGAAGATCTGCAGGCACTCGCAGCCGATCGCGACCGCGCGCGGGATCGCCTCGTAGACGCGGCCGGCGATGGAGACGTGCGCGCCGATCGGCATATCGGGGGCTTCGCGGAGGATCGACGTTTGGACCTCCCGAACCTGCGCACCATGTCCCCGCGCGCGCGCATCGCGGCCGATCTTTCGCTCGCGGCCGTGGCCGTCGTGTGGGGCGCGACGTTTCCGCTCGGCAAGCTCGTGCTGCGGCACCTCGGGCCGTTTCAGTATCTCGCCCTCCGCTTCGGACTCGCCGCGGTGCTGATGGCGCCGCTCGCCTGGCGCGATCGCGGACGCTTCGCGCCCGCCGGGGTCCGCGCGGGCCTGCTGGCCGGCGCCGTGCTCTTCGCCGGGTACGCGCTGCAGACGGTCGGGCTCCGGTCCACGACCGCGAGCCACGCCGGCCTCATCACCGGCCTGAACGTCGTCATGATCCCCCTGATCCTGCTGGTATGGCGCCGGCGCGCGCCGAACGTGACGCTTGCCGCGGCGGTGCTGCTCGCGGTGGTGGGCCTCTGGCTCCTCTTGTGGCAGGGCGGACGGTTGGGCGCCGGCGACGCGCTCGTGCTCGGCTGCGCCGCGGCGCTCGCGCTGCAGGCGATCATCGTCGGGCAGGCCGCGCCGTCGGTGCCGGCCGCGGCGTTTGCGTGCGTGCAGATCGCGACGGTCGCCGCGCTGGCGGGCGTCTGGGCGGTGGCGGCGGAACCCGCTCCGGCGGCGCCGCCGGGAAGTGTCTGGAGCGCGATCGTGTTCATGGCGGTCGCGGCGACGCTCGGCGCGTACATCGCGCAGGCGTGGGCGCAGCGCATCGTGCCGCCGACGCGCACCGGTCTGTTGTTCGCGATCGAGCCGGTCGCGGCGGTGGGGTTCGGCGTCGCGTGGCTCGGCGAGCCGCTCGGCCCGCGGCAGGCCGCCGGCGCGGCGGCCATTTTGCTGAGCGTCGTGATCGGCGAGATGGGGCGTGACCGGGAGTGGGCGGGGCGGGCCGGCCGCGAGGCGGCGCGCGCGGGCATCACCGTCGACAAAGGAGGACGATTCCATGGCATCGCGTGAGCGGCGCGGGTTTACCACGACGGCGATCCACGGCGGGCGGATCGAGGACGCCAACAAGTCGGTCGTGCCGCCGATCTATCAGACGGCGACCTTCAAGTACGACAGCGTCGAAGACGGCGCGCGCCTCGCCGCGGAGAAGGGCCCCGGCTACATCTACACGCGGTGGGGCAATCCGACGACGGACCTCTTCGAGCAGAAGGTCGCGCTGCTCGAGGGCGCCGAGGGGGCGCTGGCCGCGTCGTCCGGCATGGCGGCGGTCGCGACGGCCGTCGTGGGCTCGCTCAAGGCCGGCGACCACCTCATCGCGCCGAAGGCCGTGTACCAGGCGGCGTTCCAGCTCTTCACCGACGTGCTGCCGCGGTTCGGGGTCGAGGCCACGGTGCTCGACGATCCCGACGTGTCCGCGTACGAGCGGGCGCTGCGGCCGAGCACGCGCCTGCTCTACATCGAAACGCCGAACAATCCGCTGCTCGGCATCACCGACATCGCCGGCGTGGCGGCGCTCGCGCGCGCCCACGGCGCGCGCACGGTGGCCGACAACACGTTTGCGACGCCGTACAACCAGCGGCCGCTCGCGCTCGGCGTCGATCTCGTCTGCCACAGCGCGACGAAATATCTCGGCGGGCATCACGATGTCACGGCCGGCGTGATCGCCGGCTCGCGCGAGGCCCTCCGGCCGTGCGTGGGGGCGCTGCGCGTCTTCGGCGGCGTCCTCGATCCGTTCGCCGCGTTTCTCCTGATCCGCGGCGTCGCCACCCTCGGGCTGCGCATGGAACGGCACAACGCGAGCGCGCTCGCGCTGGCACGGCATTTCAACGCGCACCCTAAGGTCGCCCGGGTGCACTATCCCGGCCTGCCGGGGCACCCGCGCCACGAGATCGCCGCGCGGCAGATGCCCGGCGGGTTCGGCGGCATGATGAGCATCGAGGTCGCGGGGGACGTCGCCGCCGGCGCGCGCTGCGTCGAGGCGCTCCGCGTCGCCAAGCTCGCCGTGAGCCTCGGCGGCATCAGCACGCTCGTGACGCACCCGGCGTCCACGACCAGCGTCAATATGCCGCGGGAGATCCGGCTCGCCGCGGGCATCAGCGACGGCCTCATTCGGATCTCCGTCGGGATCGAGGACGTGGACGACCTGATCGACGACTTCGACCAGGCGCTCGCCAAAGTCTAATCCTGACCGGCCCGCTCCAAGGCGTCTCAGCGAGCGCCGGCGGCACTTGACATCTATTCCCATATAGGAATATATTTGACCTTGCGATGCCGAGAGCGGCGACAACGACCGATGTGTTCAATGCGATCGCCGAGCCGCGGAGGCGCGAGATCGTCGACGCGCTCCTCGACGGCCGGGCCCATACGGTCGGGGAGGTCGTCGAGCGGCTCAGGATGCCGCAGCCATCGGTCTCGAAGCATCTCGGCGTGCTCCGGAAGGTGGGAATCGTCTCGGTGAGCAGCTCCGGCCGGCGCCGTCTCTACCGGCTCAACGCGGAGGAGCTGAAGCCGGTCCACGACTGGGTGCAGACCTACGCCCGGCTCTGGGAGCACCAGGCAGGCCGGATCAAAGAGCGTGCCGAGCGCAAAGCGCGCGAACGATCGATGTTCCAGCATGAACGGCCAAAACCCAAGGAGGGATGACCGTGGTCACCAGCGCGACAGAACTGACGGTTCAGACGTTCGAGGTGACGAAGGAAGAGACGATCGCGGCGCCGATCGAGATCGTGTACGAGACGCTGCTCGAGCAGCTCGGCCCGTTGTTCGAGCCGGGCGAGGGGATGTCGCTGCACATGGTCCTGGAGGCGTGGCCGGGTGGACGCTGGTTCCGGGACCTCGGCGACAAGAAGGGGCATCTCTGGGGGCACGTGCAGGTTATCAAGCCGCCGGCCCTCCTGGAAATCGCCGGGCCGATGATGATGTCGTATCCCGCGATCTCACATGTGCAGTGCCGGCTGACGGCGGATGGCAACGTGACGCGGCTGAAGTTCGTCCACCGGGGGATGGGATATGCGCCCGCGCATCAGGAGGAGGGCCTCAATCAAGGTTGGGCCCGCGTGTTCACGAGAGTTCGCGAAGCGGCGGAGCGTCGAACCCGCACGTCCGGCGCGAGCCGCTAGACCGCGGGAAGGGGGACGTATGGATGATCGCGCACTGATCCAGCAGCAGGTGGCCGGCAGCCGCGGCATGCTTCTGCATTCTCTCGGCGACGTGTCCGACGATGAGGCGCGCCGGGTCGTGCATCCCACGCTTTCTCCGATCATCTGGCAGGTTGGGCACCTGGGCCTGACCAACGTGGGCTTCATGCAGCGGGCGGGCATTGCGTCGCCGCCGTCGCTTCCCGAAGCGTACCCCGCTCTCTTCAAGGCGGGGACCGGCGGCCGGGCAGAGTACCCGCCGCTCGACGAGGTGGTGCGCGTGTTCGATGCCACACACGAAGCCCTGCTCGGCGTCCTCGCCGAGGCCGATCTCGACGCCCCAAACGAAGGACCGAGGGGCCTGTGGGCCAACCTGAGCGGACTGTTCGCCTTTTCCGTCACGCACCGGTGGTACCACATCGGCAAGATCACGTCGCTGCGCGCGCTGCTCGGCAAGCCCCGGCTGTTCGGCTAGCCTGCGGTTGCGGGCCGGGCGGCCGGGTTACGCGCGCCGGCGCGATCAGGCGCCGTTCCAACTCCGGATCAGCGCCGGGATCTCCTCGAGGCGCGTGACGGTGGCGGTCGGTGTGGCCCGCGCGGTGAACTTCGGGTTGTCGGGGTTGGGCTCGATGTCGACGAGGATCGAGCGCATGCCCACGGCGTTCGCGCCGAGAACGTCGGCGCCGAGGGTGTCACCGATCATGACCGCCGCGTCCGGCTCCATCGTCCAGCCTTCCAGGACGTGGCGGAAGATGCCCGGGTGCGGCTTCGGCCGGCCGAAGCCCATCGAGGTGACGATCGGGTCGAAGTAGCGCTCGATGCCGTGCCGCCGCGCGATGTCGACCACGAGCCGGTGGCTCGTGGCGTTGCTGAGCATGCCGAGCCGGAGCCCCATCCCGGCGAGCGCCTCGAGGGTCTCCGCCGCGGACGGGTAGAGCCGGCTCATCGTGACCTCCGGCCCGAAGAAGACCGTCTCGGCCTGGGACAGCATCGCGCCGGTGGCGTCGAGCCCCACCGCGGCGAACGCTTCCGCAAACGAGGCCGTCGCGGCCACCTCGATCAGTTCTTCTTCCGAGCGCTTCCAGCCGGCGAGCCGGAGGTCGAGCAGGCGCGCGGCGAACGTCTCCGGATCGGGGCAGCCGCAGTCGGAGGCGGCGAAGGACGCGAGCGCGGCGCACTTCACGCGTTCGAGCTCGAGGCCGGTGCGCCGGATGAGCGTGCTGCCGAGGTCGAAGATCGCGCCGCGGATCATCTGCGTCTCGTACGCTGCCGGAGGGGAACCGTCCTTTGTCCCCGAATACGGCCGCGCATCCCATGACTTCGGTTCCTCCACGTTCGTCCCGGCGGCGACTTCATGTCGCCGTATTGTTTGGCGGTCCGTCCGCGGAGCGCCAGGTCTCGTTGTGGAGCGGCGAGCGCGTGCTGGGCTCGCTCGATCCGTCGACGTACGACGCGTTGCCCGTCGAGATCACGGCCGAGGGGAAGTGGCTGCCGCGGCCCGATCTGTTGAAGCTGTCCGCGCCCCCGTCTGTCGCGGGACCTCCGTCTGCTTCGCAGCCTCCTGCCGGCACCGCGCCTGCCCCGGATCCGTCCGCCGCACCCGCCGGCCGCGCGCTGCCGGCGGTGCCGTCGCTCGGCGCGGCCTCCCACCATATCGACGAGGTCGTGCGTGGGGGCGAGATCGACGTGGTCTTCGTCGCGCTGCACGGACCGTACGGTGAAGACGGCACCGTCCAAGGTCTTCTCGAGCTGCTCGGCCTTCCGTACACCGGCTCCGGCGTGCTCGCAAGCGCTCTGGCGATGGACAAGCTTCGCAGCCGGCAGGTGCTGCAGGCGAGCGGTCTTCCGGTGCCGGCCTGGATCCTGCTCGACGGCGCGCGGTGGCCGGCCGGCCGCGACGAGTTTGCGGCGCGCGTCGCCCGCGATCTCGGCTACCCGTGCGTGGTCAAGCCCAACGCGCAGGGGTCGAGCATCGGGGTGACGATCGTGCGCGAGGAGTCCGCGCTCGACGCCGCGGTCGAGGACGCGCTCGGATACGGCAACGTGGTGCTCGTCGAGGAGTTTCTGCGCGGCACGGAGCTCACGTGCGGCATCCTCGAAGACCCGGACACCGGCGTCCCGCAGGCGCTGCCCGTGATCGAGATCGTCCCGAAGCGCGAGTTCTTCACGTTCGAGGCGAAGTATCAGGGGGCGTCCCAAGAGATCTGTCCCGCGCGCATCTCCGCGGCGGCCGCGGCGAAGGCCCAAGACTTGGCGCTGCGGTCCCACCAGGTGCTCGGTTGCGAGGGGTTCTCGCGCGTGGACCTGTTCCTGTGCGGCACCGACGTCGTCGTGCTGGAGGTCAACACCATCCCGGGACTGACCGAGGGCAGCCTGATCCCGCTCGCCGCGCGCGCCGCGGGAATCGAGTATTCCGACCTGCTGCACCGCATGATCGCCGCGGCCCTGCGCCGCGACCGGGCGCGGCGCGCCCGGCCCGGCGGCGGCCACGACCGCCCGGCGGGAGGAGTCTGAGCGTGCCGCGTCTCCGCCGCGACGAATACGTGCGCTCGCACGCGCTCGGGAACGACTATCTCGTCGTCGATCCCCGGACGTGGTCGGTGCGGCTGACGCCCGAGCGGATCCGCGAAGTCTGCGACCGCCACCAAGGCGTCGGCTCGGACGGGATCCTCACGCTCGAGCGCAGCCGGCGCGCGGACGTCGGGCTTCGCATCTTCAATCCCGACGGCAGCGAGGCCGAGAAGAGCGGCAACGGCATCCGGATCTTCGCGAAGTGCCTGTGGGACCACGGCTACATGCGCCGCCGCGCGTTCACGATCGACACGAAGGGCGGGATCGTCGGCGTGACCCTCGACGTGCGCGGCCGCGCCGTCCGGTCGATCACCGCGGAGATGGGGCGGGCGACGTTCCGCAGCGGAGAGATTCCGGCGGCCGGACCGGACCGCGAGATCGTCGGCGAGCCGATCGAGGCCGCGGGCGAGCGGCTCCAGATCACCGCGGTGTCGGTCGGCAACCCGCACTGCGTCGTGTTCGTCGACGACCCCGCGGCGGTGGATCTGCCGCGCCTCGGGCCGGCCCTGGAGCACCACCCGATGTTTCCGAACCGCATCAACGTCCAGTTCGTCCGCGTGGACTCGCCGCGCAAGGTCACGATCCGGATCTGGGAGCGCGGCGCCGGCGAAACGATGGCGTCCGGCAGCAGCTCGAGCGCGGTGGCCGCGGCCTGCGTCCGGCAGCGCCGCACCGGACGCGACCTGGCCGTGCACAGTCCCGGCGGGGTGCTGCGCGTGGAAGTCGGAGCGGACTACGCGCTGCGGCTCACGGGGCCCGTCGAAGAGGTCTCGCGGGGGACGCTGAGCCCGGATCTGCTGGGCCGGCTCCGGCGCGGGCGGAGGTGACCTGATGGCGCGCATTCTCTACACGGTCCTCGACGGGCTCGGCGACCGGCCGGTCCCGGCGCTCGGGAACCGCACCCCGCTCGAGGCGGCGGCCGTGCCGTTTCTCGGGGCGCTCACGCTCGACGGCCGCACCGGCCTCGTGCAGACGGTCGGCCAGGGGATCGCGCCGGAATCGGACGTCGCGGTGATGGCGATCCTGGGGTACGATCCATTTAAGTATCACACCGGCCGGGGCGTCTTTGAGGTCGTGGGCTCCGGCATGCGCTTTGCCGACGGAGACCTCGCGCTGCGCGGCAACTTCGCTACAGGCGGCGAGGGCCGGACGATCGTGGACCGGCGCGCCGGCCGCAATCTCACCACGGAGGAGGCGCACGCGCTCGCCGACGCCGTCACCCGCGAAGTGCGGCTCTCGGCCGCGCCGGCCGATCTCGAAGTGCGGGGCAGCGTCGCGCACCGGGCCGCGGTCGTGATCCGGCGGCGCGACGGCGGCCGCCTGTCCGCGAAGATCTCGAACACCGACCCCGCCTACGCCCGCGTCCAGGGCCTCGGCGTTGCGCGCGAGCACGCCGGCAACGAGGTCGAGGTCTGCGAGCCGCTCGATCAGAGTGAGGAAGCCAAGGTCGCCGCCGCGCTCGTCAACGAGCTCACGGAGCAGGCGCGGCGAATCCTCGACGCGCACCCCGTCAACGCCCGCCGCCGGGCGGACGGCAAGCCGCCGGCCAACCTGATCCTCGTCCGCGACGCCGGCGACCACGCGCCGCAGCTGCTCCCGATCGCGGAGCGGTTCGGAGTGCGGTTCGGGTGCTTCGTGGAGATGCCGGTCGAGCGCGGCATCGCCCAACTCACCGGGATGCAGGTGATTCCCGTGCCGCCGAGCGGCGACGACAAGGAGCGCGTCTACCGCGAGTGGGCGCAGACCGCCGCGCGCGAGTACAAGAACTTCGACGGCCTCTACATGCACCTCAAGGGGCCCGACGAGCCGGGACACGACGGCCTGGCCGAGGCGAAGCGCGCCGTGATCGAGCTGATCGACCGCGCGTTCTTCGGGATGCTCTTGGAACAGGTGCCGCTCGACGACGTCGTGATCGCGGTGACCGCCGACCACGCGACGCCGTGCACGCTCGGCCGGCATTCCGACGATCCGGTGCCGCTGCTCGTCGCCGGCGCCGGCATCGAGCCGGACGGCACGCGCGTCTTCAACGAGAAGGCCTGCGCGAAGGGTGCGCTCGGGATGCTGAAGGGGACCGATCTGATGCCGCTGTTCGTGCGGTTGGCACGCGGCGGCGCCTAGGGATTCACGAGCGTTCCGCGAGCACTACGCACTCCACGTGATAGGTGTGGGGAAACAGGTCGAGCGGCTGCGCGTGCCGCACCGCGTAGCCCTCGGCGACGAGCTCCTTGAGGTCCGGGGCGAGCGTCGTCGGGTTGCACGACACGTAGACGACCCGGGGCGCGCCCACGGCGGCGACCTTGCGCATCACCCGGGCGCCGGCGCCGGAGCGCGGCGGATCGAGGACCAGCACCTCGGGCCGGCCGGCCCGTTCCACCAAGGCCGGTAGCATCAGCCGCACGTCGCCGCTCGCGAACTCCGCGTTGGCGATCCCGTTGAGGACCGCGTTGTCCCGGGCGGCGTCGATCGCCGGGGCGACGATCTCGATCCCGTAGACCCGCGCCGCGCGGCGCGCCAGCGCCAGCGAGAACGTGCCCACGCCGCAGTAGAGGTCGAAGACGGTTTCGTCTTCCTTCACATTTGCGTCCGTCTCCACCACGTCGACGAGATGCTCCGCCTGCGCGGTGTTGGTCTGGAAGAACGTTTCGAGACCGATGCGGAACGTGAGCTCCGACAGGACCTCGCGGATGTAAGGCCGCCCGGCGACGATCGTGACGCCGGTGAGGGGCACGCCGTCGGACGGGCCGGCGTTCACGCCGTGCGCGACGCTCACGATCTCCGGCACCGCGGCGAGGAGCCGGTCCGCGAGCTCCGGCAGCCCCGGCACCTCCGCCGCGGTCGTCACGAGCGCGACCATCACCTCGCCGGTCCCCTTGGCCTCACGGATCACGACCTGGCGCAGAAGGCCGGTCCCGCCGCGCGGGTCGTAGCTCGAGAGCCCCGCGCGCCGCGCGAAGGCGTTGATCTCACGGAGAATGATATTGGTGCGCGGGGACTCGAGGTAGCACGTCTCGATCGGAACGATCTTGTCGAACGCGCCCCGCCGGTGCAGGCCCAGGCCGTCCGGATGAAACGAAAATTCCATCTTGTTGCGGTAGTACCACGGCGCCGCCATGCGGACGATCGGACGCACTTCGACGTCGGGGAGGTTCCCCAGTTGCGCGAGGCTTTCCCGCACGATGGCCTCTTTGGCCGCGGTCTGCGCGTCGTAGGTGAGATGCTGCCAGACGCAGCCGCCGCACGGTCCGAAGTGCGGGCAGGGCGCCGCCGTGCGGACGTGCGAGGGCGACTCGATGCCGACGAGATCGGCTTCGCCGAAGTCCGGTTTGACCCGCCACAGCCGCGCGCGCACGCGGTCGCCGGGCGCCGTGTCCGGGACGGACACGGCGAAGCCGTCGAGCCGGCCGACGCCGCGGCCGCCGTACGCGAGCCGGTCGATCGTGAGGGTGATCTCGTCGCCGCGGCGGGGCCGCGTCGCTGCCACTGCCATCGCCGAGCCATCATAGCAGACGCGCGGAGGGGATATAGGTAAGTGCGCGGGCACCGGTCCCTCGCGCGAGACCGTGTGCGTGCTCGGAGAAGGGCCGGTCGGAGGTGATGCCGCGTGGCGATGCGACGCCGCACGGCAATCGGCTTGATCGTCGGGACGGCGCTGGCGCTGGCCGCGGGCGGCGGCGGCTCGTCCGCCGCGGGCAGGCTCGGCGGGACCGTGAGCGTGCTCGGGACCTGGGGCGGGCCGGAGCTCGACAGCTTCAACGCGATGGTGAAGCCCTTTGAAGATCGCACGGGCGCGCGCGTCGAGTTCCAGGGCACGCGGGACCTCAGCGCGGTCCTGCAGACGCGCGTTCAGGGCGGCAACCCGCCCGATGTGGCGGGACTGCCGAATCCGGGCGCGCTCCCGTCTCTCGTCCGGACCCATGCGCTCAAGCCGCTCGGCCGCGTGCTCGACATGGCGCAGCTCGCGCGGGAGTATCCGGCGACGTGGCTGGACATCGGACGCGTCGGCGGCGAGCCGTACGCGATCGTCGTCAAGACGGCGCTCAAAGGGCTGGTCTGGTACGATCCCAAGACGCTCGCAGCCGAGCACGTCACGCCGCCGTCGACGTGGGCGGGCATGCTCGCGGTCACCGGCCGGCTGGCCGGCCGGGGTACCAGCGCGTGGTGCCTCGGACTCGGCAGCGGCGCGACGAGCGGCTGGCCGGCCACGGACTGGATCGACATGCTGCTGCTCCGCGCGGCCGGTCCGGCGGCGCACGACGCGTGGGTGCAGCACAAGATCGCGTGGGACGCGGCGCCGGTGCGCCAGGCGTGGGAGCAGTTCGGGCGCATCGCCGCCAATCCCAAGTACGTCTACGGCGGCCCGCAGGCCGTGCTCGCGACCGATTTCGGCGAAGCGCCGTTTCCGATGTTCGCGAAGCCGCCGCGCTGCCTGTTTCATCTCCAGGCGACGTTCATCGAAGACATCATTCAGAAGCAGTTTTCGTGGGTCCGTCCGGGCGCCGACCTCGCGTTCGTGCCGATGCCGCGGATCGCGCCGCAGTACGCCGGGGTCGCGCAGATCGCGGGTGACGTGTTCGGCATGTTCCACGACACGCCGCAGGCGCGGGCGCTGATGCGGTACCTCGTCTCCGCGGAGGCCCAGGCGATCTGGGTGAAGCGGGGCGGGGCCTTATCGCCGAACAAAGGCGTGCCGCTCGACGCCTACCCCGACGTACTCAGCCGGCGGGCGGCGGAGCTCCTGGTGCAGGCGCCGGCGGCCCGCTTCGGCGCCGGCGACATGATGCCGCCGGAGATGACGGCCGCGTTCTACAAGGGGACGCTCGACTACGTCGCCCATCCGGATCAGCTGCGGCAGATCCTGGGACACCTCGAAACCGTCGCGCGCGACGCCTACAAGTAACCGGTGGGCACGCTGCTGCTCGCCGCGATTGCGCTGGCCGGCGCCCCCGCCGCGTCTGTGGCCTACATCCTCGCCGCGGAATTCGCGCTCGGCCGGCTGCCGGCCCGCTCGCGGGCGCTCCGGCCGTGGATCTGGCTCGCGCCGGCGCTGGTGTTCGTCGCCGCCTTTCTCGTCTACCCCACGCTCGACACGGTCGTGCTGAGTTTTCGCGACGCGACCGGCGCCGCGTGGCTCGGCCTCGCCAACTACGTCTACGCGTTTGAGAGCCGGGAGGCGCTCGTCGCGCTGCGCAACACCGTGGTGTGGCTGGTTCTCTTCACCGGCCTGGTCGTGGCGGGGGGTCTCGGGATCGCGGCGCTGGCGGAGCGGGTGCGGTACGACGCCGCGGTGCGGGGGATCGTGTTTCTGCCGATGGCGCTCTCGTTCACGGCGGCCGGGGTGATCTGGAAATTCGTCTACGAATTCCGGCCGGCGGGCGCGCCGCAGATCGGATTGTTGAACGCGGTGCTCGGCGCCACAGTGCCCGGCTTCGAGCCGCGGGCGTGGCTGGTCGGCGCCCCGTGGAACACGCTGTGTCTCATCGCCGTCGGCGTGTGGATCTGGGTCGGATTCGCCGCGGTCGTGTTCGCCGCGGCCCTCAAAGCGCTGCCGGCGGCCGTCTTCGAGGCCGCGCGCGTCGATGGCGCCGGCGAGTGGCGCATCTTCCGGCAGATCACGCTGCCGCTTCTCGGGCCGACCACCGGCGCGGTCGCGACGGCGATGGTCATCACCGCCCTCAAGGTCTTCGACGTGGTCTACGTGATGACGAGCGGCAACTTCGACACCGACGTCCTCGCAACGCGGATGTATCATGCGCTGTTCGTGGATCAGCACCTCGGCCGCGCCGCCGCGCTGGCGGTGATCCTGCTCGCCGCGACGGCGCCGGTCATGGCGATCAACCTCCGCCGCCTGCGCGGGGAAGAAGCCCTGCGCTAATGCGCGCCCTTCGCCGCGCCCCCGTGCATCTCGTCCTGTGGCTCGTCTGCGCGGTGTGGCTCGCGCCCATTGTCGGGCTGTTCGTCAGCTCGCTCCGGCCGGCCCCGGACGTGGCCGCGAGCGGCTGGTGGACCGTGCTCCGGCATCCGGCGTTCACGCTCGCCAACTACCGGCAGGTCCTCACGGCCCAGGGCCTCGGCGCGGGCTTCTTCAATAGTATAGCCATCGCCGCGCCGGCCACGGCGATCCCGCTGCTCGCCGCCGCGTACGCCGCCTACGCGTTTGCGTGGATGGAGTTCCGGGGACGCCGCGCCCTGTTCGCGTTCGTCGTCCTGCTGCTCGTCGTTCCGGTGCAGACGACGCTCGTGCCGGTGCTGCGGCTCCTCACCGCCGCCGGGCTGACGGGGACGTTTCCCGCGCTGTGGCTGGCGCACACGGGATACGGGCTGCCGCTGGCCGTGTTCTTGCTGCGGAACTTCATGGGCGGGCTGCCGCAAGACGTGATGGACGCGGCGGCGATCGACGGCGCCGATGCCGCGCAGACGTTCTTCCGCGTGGTGCTGCCGCTGTCGCTGCCCGCGGTCGCCTCGCTGGCGATCTTCCAGTTCCTGTGGGTGTGGAACGACCTGCTCGTCGCCCTCAGCTACCTCGGGGGGCGACCGAGCGTGGCGCCGCTCACGGTCACGATCGCCGGCCTGGTGAGCTCGCTGGGGAGCGGCTGGCATCTGCTTACGGCCGCGGCGTTCGTCTCGATGGCGCTGCCGCTCGCCCTCTTTTTCACGCTGCAGCGGTACGTCGTCCGCGGTCTCGTCGCCGGCGCGGTGAAAGACTAGCGTTCGCCCTGCGCCTCCGGAACGGACGCGCCCGGCACCGGGGCCGCCGGCGCGCGTCGCGTCGCGGGGGCCACGAGGCGCGCCGCGGCGCGCTTGACGCGATTTTTGATGTCCATCCGCTCGAGGTCGTCGAAGAGCGAATAGATCACCGGAATCGCGACAAGGGTCAGCAAGAGCGAGAGCATCTGTCCGCCGATCACGACGGTGCTGATGGCGTGGTTGGTGGCGGACCCGACACCGTGGCTCAGCGCGAGCGGCAGCATGCCGGCGACGAACGCGATCGTCGTCATCAGAATCGGCCGGAGCCGGTCGAGGCTCGAGACCACGATCGCCTCGTTCCGCGCCATCCCCTGGGCCCGCAGGTGGTTCGCGTGGTCGACCTGCAAAATGGCGTTCTTCTTGACGACGCCGAAGAGCACCAGCACCCCGAGATAGCTGAGCAGGTTGAGCGCGCCGTGCAGCAGCAGAATCGAGAGGAGGGCGAACGGCACCGTCAGCGGCAGCGAGAGCAGAATCGTAATCGGGTGGATCCACGACTCGAACTGCGCGGCCAGCACGAGATACATGAACACGAACGCCATGCCAAACGCCCGAAGGAACGACGTGCCGGTCTCGGCCTCGCTCTTGGACGATCCGGACACGCCGACGGCGTATTCGGGCGGCAGGCCGAGCGACCGCACCTTCTCGTTCAACTGCTGAATGACGCCGCCGAGCGACGTCCCCGGCAGCAGGTTGGCCGAGACCGTCACCTGGCGCCGCCGGTTGAAGTGCTCGATCGTGCTGGGGCCGGTGGTCTCGCTGACGTCGACCACCTGTCCGAGCGTAGCGGTGCCGCCGTTCGCGGACAGGACCGGAATCTGCGACAGCGCGGCCGCGTCCGCGCGGAACGGCCCCCCCGCGCGGACGACGATGTCGTAGAGGCGCCCGCCTTCGGCGTACTTGGCCTGTTTGGCCGGGAGGCCCTGCAGCAGGACCGCCAGGTTGTTCGCCGCTTCGCTCACGCTGACGCCGAGGTCCGCCGCGCGCCCGCGGTCCACGCGGACGTCGAGGACCGGCCGTCCAGGCGCGAGCGACGACCGCGCGTCCGTGACGCCGGGAAGCGTCCGGAGGTACTCGACCGCCGCCTGGGACGCCTTCGTCAGGACGTCCAGGCTCGGCCCGCTGATGACGTACTGCACCGGGGCGGAGGCGCCGCCCATGTCGGAGATCGCGTTGACCTGCGCGACCAGGTGGAGATAGCCGTACCGCGGCAAGACGCCGGTCCGGACGAGTTCCATCACGCCGTCCTGCGAGAGCCGCCGCTGCCCGAGCGGCGCCAGCCGCACGTACACCGAGAACTTGTTCGGGCTGTGCTGCGAGTCGTCGCCCACCGTGAGCAGGGTATAGGCCACCGCGGGGAGGCGGCGGATCGCGGCGCTGAGCTGCGTGCCGAGCGCTGTGGAGCCGTCGAGCGTCCAGCTCGCCGGCGCCTCGACGTCGACCTGGAACTGCGACTCGTCGTCGCTGGGCAGGAACTCCTGGTTGACCGCCGCGCCGAGCGGCACCATGCTGAACAGCGTCACGAGGCAGAGGCCGACGATCACGAGCCGGCGCCGCAGGGACCACTCCAGCATCCCGCCGTAGACCCGCTCCATCCAGCCGTGCGCCGGGCCCTTGTGCTCCGCGTGCGGCCGGCGGGACGCGCCGGCAAGCCACCGCGAGCACAGCGACGGCGTCAGCGTGAAGCTGACGATCAGCGACACGAAGATCGCGAACGCCATCGTCCAGCCGAAGCTGGTCATGAACCGGCCGATGATCCCGCCGATGAACGCGAGCGGGAGGAAGACCACGATCAGGCTGAGGGTCGTGGCCATCACCGCCGGCCCGATCTCGCGGGTGGCTTCGATCGCCGCCGGCACCGCCGGCATCCCCTTCTCGTGGATGAACCGGTAGATGTTTTCCAGGACCACGATGGCGTCGTCGATGACGATGCCGATGACGAGCGCCAGCGCCAGCAGCGTCATCTCGTTGAGGGTCAGGTGCATGGCGGCGAGCAGCGTGAACGTGCCGATCAGCGAGATCGGGATCGCCAGCGCCGTGATGATCGTGGACCGCCAGTTCCACAGGAACGCGAGGACGACCGCGCCCGCGAGCAGCGAGCCGACGACGAGGTGCTCCTCCACCGCGTGGGTGGACGCCAGCACGTAGATGGACTGGTCCCGGACGACCCGGATGCGGTAGCCGGGGGCGAGATCGTGCTCGAGGTCGTGGAGACGCTCCTTTAGCGTTTCGGCGACGCCGACCGTGTTGGCGCCGGCCTGCTTTTGGACCGCGAGCAGCACCGTCGGACTGCCGTCGACCCGCGCGACGGTCTCGGTCTGCGCCGCGCCGTCCTCGATCCGCGCGACGTCCCCGAGCGTGATCGGCATCCCGGCGCGATTCGCGATCGTGATGTCCACGAGATCGGCCGGCGTGTCGACCCGCCCGAGGGTGCGGACCGTGTAGCGCTGCGTCCCATAGTTCACGGAGCCGGCCGGGACCTGGACGTTTTGGGCGTTGATCGCGTTGAGCACGTTGGTCGCGGTGATGCCGTAGGCCGCGAGGCTGTAGGGGTTGATCAGCACGTTGATCTGCCGCAACTGGTCGCCGGTGAGCCGGACGGCCGCCACGCCCGGCACGCCCTCGAGCTGCGGTCTGACGACCTTGTCGGCGTACTCCGAGATGTCCCGGACGGAGCGGGGCGCGGACAGCGCGACGACCAGCACCGGAATCTGGTTGGGATCGTAGCGCAGCACCGTGGGGGGATCGGTGCCGGCCGGCAGATCGTTGACCACGCCGGAGACTTTTTCCTGGACCTCCTGCGCGGCCACGTTCACGTTCTTGTTCAGCACGAACTGGGCGACGACCGTGGAGAATCCCTCGGCCGAGGTCGAGGTGACCTGATCGATGCCGCCGACGCCGCTCACGGCGTCCTCGATCTTGCGCGTGATATCGGTTTCCATCTCTTCCGGCGACGCGCCGGGCAGTTTGGTCAGCACGACGATGATCGGCAGATCGAGATTGGGATACCGCTCGACGTTCAGGCCGAAGAACGAAATGGCGCCGACCACGACCATCACGAGCGTGATGACGCCGGCGAGCACCGGCCGGCGGACGCAGATCTCGGCGAGCCGCTGCATCGCGGAGCGGCCCTACGGCACCGCGGCGGCGGCGGGATTCGCGATCACCGGCTCGCCGTCGACGAGGCCCTCCTGGTCCCGGACGACCACCTCGGCGCCATCATCGATCCCGCTCTTCACTTCGATCCCGGCGCTGTCCGACGCGCCGAGCGTGACGTCGCGCCGGAACGCCCGGCCGTCGCGGACGATGAACACGGTCGTGCTCCCGGGCGCGTTCAACACCGCCGCGTAGGGGATCACCAGCACGTTGCGGGTGGTTGCCGTCACGATCGCGCCGCGCGCGAACGTGCCCGGGTGCAGGAGGCCGCGAGGATTCGCCAGCAGCACCTTGACGCCGAACGAGCGGTTCTGCACGTCGGCGGAGGGCTGCACCTCGGTCACGGGTCCGTGGAACGTCTGGCCGGGCAGCCCGTCGACCGCGACCGCGGCGTCCTGGCCGACGCGGACGGCGGCGCGCTGCGTCTGCGGAAGCTGCAGCACCGCGTAGACTTGGTCGAGTCCTGCGAGCAGGAAGGCCTCCGACTGCGGCGAGATCGCCGCCCCCGGCTCGACGGCGCGCCGCGCGATCACCCCGGCGAACGGCGCCACGACGGTGGCGTCTTGAATCTGGATCTCCGTCGCGAGCAGCGACGCTTCGGCCTGGGCGAGCGCGGCCCGCGCCGCCTCGATCTGCTCCGGCCGCGGGCCGAGGTTGACGAGCCGCTGGGTCTCTTGGGCGGAGGCGTACTGCGCCTGCTGCTGATCCAGCGCGGCCTGGGCGGTGCGCACCTGCGCCTCGGCGGTGTCCACGGCCTGCTGGGAGACGTAGCCCTGCTCCTGCAGCTGCTGATTGCGCCTGACGTTGGACTGGGCGAGCGCCAGGACGGCCTGCGCGGACTCGACCGCGGCGCGCTGCTGCGCTACGGCGAGCGCCGCCTGGCGCTTTTCCTCCGGGCGGCCGCCGGCCAGCAGCTCGGCGAGCTGCGCGCGGGCGCGGGCGACACCGGCCCGCAGGCTCGCGGCCTCCGCCGCGAGGCGGCTCGTATCGAGCTGCATGAGGGGCGTGCCGGCGGCGACGCGCTGGCCTTCCTGCACGAAGACCTGGGCCACCTGGCCGGCGCTCTTCGGCGCCACCCAAACCTGCCGCAGGCTCGTAATGCTGCCGACCGCATTGACGGACGTGACGATGTCGCCGCGGTGCGCGGGGGCGATGGTGACGCGGGGCGCCGTCTGCGCGGCGTCGCCGGGCGCCGCCGGCCCGCCGGCGTGGGACGATGCCGGCGCGGCAGAATGCCCGCCGCCCCGCATCATCAGGAATCCCGCGATGACCGCCGCCGCCCCAAAGGCGATGAAGCTCGCCGTGCGCACCCGCATCAGAACGCTCCCCCGTCCGTGCATTGCCCTGCGTTCCGCCCTCTGTTCACCCGGCGCGAACTGTTACCCTGCGCGGTCGTGCGCGCCGGAGGAACACACCCGGGAATCCGAGAAGCCGATTGGAATGCGGCACGATCTGTTCCGCCAACAAGCGGTCGATCGCCTCACCTCGCCCGACCAGCTGGACCGGCTCATGCGGGTCACCAGTCCGAAAGGGTGGGTGGCGCTGCTCGCGCTGGCCGGCATCATCGTGGCGGGCGTCGTGTGGAGCATCGTGGGGACGGTGTCGACCACCGTACGCGCCGAGGGCGTCCTGCTGCGGGGGACCGGCACCTACAACATCACCGCGCCCGCGGACGGCCGGGTGGCGGCGATCAAGGTGGCGCGCGGAGACACCGTGCAGCCGGGTCAGGTGGTCGCGATGCTGGACCGGTCCGGATCCGCGGCGGTGCCCATCGTAAACCCGTTTCCGGGACCGGTCCGCGTGCTGGAGGTCGTCGTCGATCTGTGGGAGTACGCGACCCCCGGAAGCGCGGTCTTGAACGTCGAGGAGATCGACAAGCCGCTGATCGCGGTCTTCTACCTGCCGGCATCGGAGGCGCACCAGGTGCGTCCCGGCATGGCGGTGCGCCTCTCCCCCGCCGGAGTGCCGCCGCAGACGTCCGGCTTCCTTATGGGACGCGTGAAGGCGGTGGCGCAGTTTCCGTCCACCAAGCGCGGCATGACGGTACTGCTCGAGAACGAGACCCTCGCGCAGCATCTGTTTGCCGCGAGCGGCGGGACACCCGTCGAGGTCGAGGTCGCGCTGCCGCACGGGCGGACCTTCGACCAGCTCACGTGGTCCACCGGAGCCGCCGGGCCCGCGATCGAGAGCGGCACCCTCGCGTCGGGGGACATCACGGTCGCCACCCAGCGCCCGTTGAGTCTCGTCCTGCCCGTTCTTCGGTGACCGGATGACGGCCGCGACCGAACGGCCCCGGTCGAAACGCGTCCACACCCCGACCGTCATTCAGATGGAGGCGGTGGAATGCGGCGCCGCGGCGCTCGGCATCGTGCTCGGCTACTTCGGCCGGATCGTGCCGCTCGAGGAGCTGCGGCTCGCCTGCGGCGTCTCCCGCGACGGCAGCAAGGCCGTGAACGTCGTCAAAGCCGCCCGAGCCTACGGCCTGGAGCCGCGCGCCTACCGCAAGGAGCCGAGCGAGCTCGCCGCTCTGCCGCTGCCGGCAATCCTGTTCTGGGAGTTCAATCATTTCCTCGTCCTCGAAGGGTTCGGGCCGGGGCGCGTCTACTTGAACGATCCGGCCTCCGGGCCGCGGACGGTCACGGACGAGGAATTCGACCGGTCCTTCACCGGCGTCGTCATCACCTTCACCCCCGGGCCTGAGTTCACGCGGGGAGGGGCGCGCCCCAGTCTGGTCGCCGCGCTGCGGGCGAGGTTGGCCGGGTCCGGCGCCGGGCTTGCGTTCGCGTTCATCGCCGGCCTGTGCCTGGTCGTGCCGGGGCTGCTCGTGCCCACCTACACCCGAATCTTCATCGACCGCGTGCTGGTCGGCGGGCTTCGAGAGTGGCTTCCGGCGGTGCTCCTCGCGATGGGCGTCACGCTCCTGGCGCTCGGCGCCCTCACCTGGCTGCAGCAGTATCATCTCTTCCGCCTCGGGCAGAAACTGACCATCGCCTCGGCGAGTCAGTTCTTCTGGCACGTGCTCCACCTGCCGGTCGAGTTTTTCACCTTACGCTACGCCGGGGACGTCGCCTCACGGTTCCAGCTCACGGAACAACTCGCGCACTTCCTGTCCGGCCAGCTGGCGGTCAACCTCGTCAACATGATGATGATCGTGTTTTACGCCGCGCTCATGCTGCAGTACAGCCTCGTCCTCACGCTCATCGGCGTGGCCGCGGCCGGCCTGAACTTCGCCGCGCTGCGCTATGTGTCGCGCCGGCGGGTCGACGCCGGCCGCCGCCTGCAGCAGGATCACGGGAAGCTGCTGGCCACGTCGTTCGGGGGCCTGCAGATGATCGAGACGCTCAAGGCGGCCGGGGCCGAGGACGATTTCTTCGCGCGCTGGGCGGGGTTCCAGGCCAAGGTGTTGAACGCCGAGCAGGAGCTCGGCGCGTACACGCAGATCCTCGCCACGGTGCCGCTGCTGCTCGCGTCGCTCGCCACGGTGGCGATCCTGGCGGTCGGCGGCCGGCTCGTGATGGCCGGTGCCTTGACGCTCGGCGGGCTGATCGCGGTCCAGTACCTGATGACAAGCTTCAGCGAGCCCGTCGACAAGCTGGTGACGCTCGGCAGCAGTCTGCAAGATCTCAACGCGGGGCTGCAGCGTCTCGACGATGTCCTCCGCTATCCGGTCGACCCGGTCACGGCCGCGCCGCCGCGCGGCGGCGAGGATCCCGCCGGCGCCCCCCGGCTCGACGGCGCTGCGCGGCTCGCCGGCCGCCTCGAACTGCGCCACGTGACGTTTGGCTACAGCCGGCTGGAGCCGCCCCTCATCGAGGACTTCTCGCTCACGGTTCGTCCCGGCGCGCGCGTGGCGATCGTGGGCGCGAGCGGCAGCGGCAAGTCCACGGTCGCCCGTCTGGTGTGCGGGTTGTATCAGCCGTGGAGCGGGGAGATCCTGTTCGACGGACGGCCCCGCGAGGCGCACCCTCGGCTCGTCATGGCGGGCTCGCTCGCGATGGTCGACCAGGATATCTTCCTGTTTGAGGGGACCGTCCGCGAGAACGTCACGTTGTGGGACGCGACGATTCCCGAGGCGACCATGGTCCGGGCCGCCAGGGACGCGTACATCCACGAGGACGTCGCCGCGCGGCAGAACGGCTATGAGGGCCACGTGGTTGAGGGCGGGGCGAACTTCAGCGGAGGACAGCGTCAGCGCCTGGAGATCGCGCGGGCGCTCGCCGGCGATCCGGCGCTGCTGGTGCTGGATGAGGCTACGAGCGCGCTCGACGCGGCGACCGAGAAGCGGATCGACGATCAACTGCGGCGGCGGGGGTGTACGTGTCTCGTCGTCGCCCACCGCCTGAGCACCGTCCGCGACTGCGACGAGATCGTCGTGCTCGATCGCGGGAAAGTCGTTCAGCGCGGCACCCACGATGAGTTGTGGGCGCTCGGCGGGGCCTACGCCGCGCTCATCGCCACGGAATGAGCCACGAGACCGCCGCGGCGGACGAGACGATCGCCCTCGCGGGCAACCAGACCCTCCGTCTCCACGATCCCCGCGTGGTGTGGACGGTGCGGAGCGGGGAGGCGCATGTCTTTGTCGTCGCCCTGCAAGGCGGGGAGCCGGCCGGCGCGCGGCGGTATCTTGCGACGGCCACGTCCGGCGATGCCCTGTTCGGGATGGAAATTCCCGAGGACGGTCTTGTCGATGTGATCGTCGTTGGGACCCCCGGGACCCGCCTCACGTCGCAAGACTGGGACGATTGGCGGCGCGCCGCCTCCGGCGGTCCGGATGGCGGAGGCCGTCTCGGCGCGCTCGACCGCTGGATCGCCGGCCTGTCGGCCGGACTGACCGGGGACATGGCGCCGCGCGCGTATCGAGCGCTCCCCGTTCCGGGCGCGTTGGATCTCGCGGAGGGCGACGATGCGCGTCCGGAGAGCGGGACCGCGTGGATCCGCGTCCTGGAAGGGCGGATCTTCATCGCCGGCGCAGCGCCGCTTGCCGTCGGCCCCGATGACGGTGTCGTGCCGGTCGCGGCGCAGATCTGGGTGCGGGCGGCGGGGCCCGTGAGGCTCGCGGCCACGGCAACCGCCGCTGCCGTGGCGGCACCGGACGCGGACGCCGCGCTGCGGCGCTTTCACCGCCTGGTGCTCGAGGGCGCCGCCCGGCAGGCTGAGGCAGAGGCCGGCGAAGATTCCGCGCGACTCGGTGCGCGCGCATCGGCGGATGCGGCAGGCGTCGAAGAGGGCCTCCTGCGTCTCGTCTCGGCCTTTCAACCGCCGCGGTCCACCGACGCGCTGGTGCGCGAGGCCGGCGCGGACGCCGACGTGCTGCTCTCCGCCTGCCGCCTCGTCGGCGCACCCATGGGCATCGCCATGCAGCCCGCCCCGCGGAGTTCGTTGGGGGCCGGGCGCGGCGATCCTCTCGCGGCGATCGCGCGCGCGTCCCGCATCCGCATGCGCGCGGTCACGCTGGACGGCCTCTGGTGGGCACGAGACGCCGGGCCGCTGCTGGGATTCCGGACCGAGGGCAGCCGTCCGGTGGCGCTCCTGCCCACGCGGGCGGCCGGGTACGCCGCGGCGGATCCGTCGACGGGTGCGGTGGTTCCCGTCACCGCCGCGGTCGCGGACACGATCGCACCCACCGCCTACGTCTTCTACCGGCCGTTCCCGGCGCGCCGCCTGGGGGCGCTCGACCTGCTGCGGTTTGGCGTCCGGGGGTCCGGGCTCGATCTCGCCACCATTCTCACGATGGGTGTGCTGGGCGGTCTCTTCGCGCTGGCGGCTCCGATCGTGACGGCCCTGCTCGTCGATCGCGCCATTCCGGCGATCGACCGCGGACTGCTGGCGCAACTGACGCTCGCGCTGGTCGCGGGCGCGCTCGGGGCGTTCGCCTTTCAGGTGACCCGCAGCATCGCGGAACTACGCGTGGTCGGGAAGGTGGACGCCGCGGTCCAGGCCGCGGTGTGGGACCGGCTGCTGAGCCTGCCGGTGCCGTTTTACCGCGGGTACTCGTCCGGTGATCTGGCGGTCCGCGCGCTGGGGATCGACTCGATTCGTCAGGCGCTGACGGGCGCGGTGCTCTCGTCGCTGCTCGCGGCGCTCTTTTCGGCGCTCAGTTATGCGCTGCTCTTCATCTACGCGCCCGGGCTCGCGTTGGTGGTGACGGCGACGCTCGTGGTGGCCCTCGGCGTCACCGCCCTGGGCGGTCTTCTGCAGCTCAACAACGAACGCCGGCTCGGCGCCGTCCGCGGCCGCATCGCCGGGATGGTCTTTCAGTTCCTCATCGGGATCTCGAAGCTGCGCGTGGCGGCGGCCGAACGGCGTGCCTTCGGCGTGTGGGCCCGCGCCTTCGGCGAGCAGAGCGGTCTCGTGCGGAGAACGCAAATGGTCGCGCTCGCCGTCGGGACCTTCGAGGCGGTGTTTCCCGTGGCCGTGCTGATCGTGGTCTTTGCGGCCGTCGCCTCGCTGCGCGGCACTCTGTCCACGGGCGCGTTCCTGGCGTTCAACGCCGCGCTGGGCCAGGTCATCGCCGCGGTGGTCGCCCTGAGCGCCGCGGTGACGGCCTCGCTGGAGGTCGTGCCGCTGTACGAACGCGCGCGGCCGATCCTCCACGAACTGCCGGAGGTGGATCCGACCAAGGCCGACCCGGGCGAGCTGGCCGGCGACGTCGAGGTGAACGCCGTCACCTTCCGGTACAGCGCCGGCGGCCCCGCGGTGCTCGACGCCGTGTCCCTGAACGCGAAGGCCGGGCAGTTCATCGCGTTGGTGGGGCCGTCCGGATCGGGGAAGTCCACGCTGCTCCGGCTCCTGCTCGGTTTCGAGCAGCCGGAGGCCGGCTCGATCCACTACGACGGGCAGGACCTGGCCGGATTGGACGTGCGCGCGGTGCGGCGGCAGTTGGGCGTCGTGCTGCAGAGCGGCAAACTCATGCCCGGCGACATCTATACGAATATCGTGGGCGCGAACCGGCTCACCGTCGACGACGCATGGGAGGCCGCGCGCCTGGCCGGGTTTGAGGACGACGTGCGCGCGATGCCGATGGGAATGTACACCTACATTATGGAAGGCGGCGGGGCCATTTCCGGCGGTCAGCGGCAGCGCCTCCTGATCGCCAGGGCGATCGTCACCCGCCCGCGTATTCTGCTCTTCGACGAGGCCACGAGCGCGCTCGACAATCAGACGCAGGCCGCGGTGAGCCGGAGCCTCGAGGGTCTGCGCGCCACCCGGATCGTCATCGCGCACCGGCTCAGCACGATCGTGCGGGCCGACAGGATCTACGTCATGGATCGCGGCCGCATCGTCCAGCACGGCACCTACGAGGAGTTGATGGCACAGCCCGGGCTCTTTGCGGATCTGGCGAAACGGCAGTTGGTGTCCTGAACTGACGGTCAACGTAATGATTCTTTGGTGTCCACATCAAGACGCACCCCGCGGGGTGGAGCAAAGAGGACACACGTTCCTTGCCCTGCGGCTGCTGTCGGGTCCGGCCTCGGTGCTGTGCAGGTTTTCTCCCCAGAATCCCTTTCTCACGCGGCCTCGGTCGCCCGGTTAACGGGACTCGTCCCGCGGCAGCTCCGCGGAGCGCCGGCTGCCGAGGAGGAATTCTCCGACCGCCGATTCGACGTGGTACTCGGTGCCAATCGCTTGGGCCAGGAGGTCTGCGCTCCCGCCACCGGCTGCGCAGGGGGCGAGATCCATCGCGGCGGCTACGAGATACATGGTCTGATACAGCGCACCGACGTCCTTGAGCATCACGGCATAGGCCATGCCACGATACTTCCACGCCAGGCGTTGAAACCGCGCCGTGATGCCGAACACGATCTGCAATGGATGCGGCGCCGTCACCCAGGCCGATTCGGCCAGCAGGTCCTGCACGAGCGTATCGAGTCCGCGAAGGCGGGCGAGCGCATGGCCGAGCGGATCGTAATGGTAGAGTCCCGGCGCCAAGCCGTCGCAGCGATTCACGGCGGCATAGATTTCCAGCTCATAACATGCACCGCCGCCCGGATAGGGCCGGTTGCTGCCTTCGTACTGCCAGTGGCCCGGCGGCACCAGGGCCCGCACGCGGGCCGCCCGGTAGAGAAACGCGTCCAGCTGCGCGCGGGTGACAGGTTGGTCGCCGTACTCCCGAATGGACCGGCGTTCCTCGAGGACTCCGGTGAACGGCAGATCCCGGCGGCTCAGCGCCGCAATGTCCGGCCGGTCGAGTGCGATCGTGTCGGCGGACATGCTCGATTTGAGGGCCGGGAGCGGCGGAATCTCGTTGCGGTAGCTGTATACTCCTCCGTACGGACCGTCGGTGCGGCCTGCCCTGGACCGGCTGTGGAACAGGAGATCGTGAAACTCCCACTGTCTCAGGGCGATGTTCTCGTCTTCTTCCGTGCGGCCGCTCTCTCCGACGGACTCCAGCATGCCCGCGGTGAGCAGCAGGTCGAGCAGCGCGCGAGTCTTTTCCGTTCCTCCCAGGTCGTCGGGCGTGGACGGCGTGGCCAGTCCGGCCAGCAGCGCCGGGCCGGCCGGATCCCAGAATACGACGCGTCCGCATGCGAGCGGTGATTCCAGTACGAGCCGCCCGCCTTCGCGGCGGCAGCATGCGAACCGCGAAAGCACGTAGCGGTGGCCCGGTAGTGTCTCTCTCGGTTGAAACGTGAACGCAGGGGACATCGGCTCGATCGCCGCCAATTCTTCAGTCCCGGCCGCCGCGACATACCGCAGCAGGCCCAGTTGTCCCCACCGCGCAAGATAATGATACAGGCGGGCGACGTCGCGAACGTGAGCTTCGCGCGCGGCCAAGTCGCCGAGGGTTTCTTCCGTGGCGCCGCCGTCCGCGAGGGCAAGAATCGAGGCGCCGAGCCCTGGGCCGGGCTCCCGCACTGTGATCCGGCCGCCCGGCCACTCGAGCCGGATGTCGCCGTTCGGATCTTCCGTCGCGCGCACGTCTTTCCGCAGCGACACCACGAACGAAGGGCGCATGTGATCCCCCGCGTTCTTAGATGAACATTGGGACCGGATTCAGCCGGTCTTCGGTCAGGGCGTCTGCCGTCCAACCCATCTTGACCGGGACGTCGTACAGGCGGCCCGGCGCAAACCGTGACCAGAAGTGCCGCAGTCCAGGCACGACGACCTTTACAACGGGCAGCCCGATGTCCGCGCGGGTCTGGTCCAGGACCAACAGTTCCATGCCGTGACGCTCCACGATGGCTTGGGCCATCAACACGTCGTCCCGAAGGTCGCCGTTCTGCGCGGTCCTGAACTGATCGGGGGTGACCGCCGTTCCGTCCGCCGGAAGGAGATACGGCTGATCGGCGACCGTCGCCACCGGGAGCCACTCGGCGAGCGCGGGATCATCGGGCACGCGGCCCGCCTTGCCGTCGTCGAGGGGGGCGACGAAGAGATACATCTGGTTGTGCTCCGTCAGTGCGCGTAGGACGCCGAGCCGGGGATCGAAGTGAGCCCCGAAGCCAAGCATAATCCGCTCAGCCGAACCCGTGACACTCCGGCTGATCGCGCCGAACGCCGGAACGCCGAGATCGCTTGTGAGGTCCAACACCCACAACTCGCGGCCGCGCGCCCGCAGGCGCGCCTGTATGCCGCGGATGAACGGATCGTCGAAAGCGTCGAGGTCCACCGCCGGGCGGCGAAGGCGGTTGTACCACCACAGCGCGACGCTGTCGCGCTCGACGAGCTCGAGAAAGCCCTGCGCGATGGCCTCTTCGAGCGTATTGCCCGCGGCGCAGCCGTTCGAGTCGGCGACGCAGTCCGCGGTCTTCGCGTCGCCGGCGTCCGGCTCCATGTAGTAGCAGTACGCGGCGGGGAGATATTTCCACGCCTTGTGCGTGAACGACCAAACCGGCGCCCAGTCCCGCAGGCGTCCTTCGTCGAACGGCCGCGGCACGAGCAGCGTGGGAATGTCACGCACGTTCCACCGCTCGCGGGTGCGATACTGGGCCTCACTGTACAGCGCGCAGGCGTTGGGATGGATGGCGGCGTCGCCGAGGCCGCGGTATGTGTCGCGCCGGCGGGGCTCGTCCCCCTGGGCGAGCCCGCACCACCGTTCGATCGCTTCGCACATGCCGCCGGCGCGGGCCTGCGCGTCGGTCACGCCTTTGCCGCCCGAGCTGCTGCGCAGGCTCCGCCGAAACGTCGTGAAGGTGCGGCCGGGCCGCCCGAAATTGTGTCCAGCCGCATACAGGTGCACATCAAGGTCCTCGGCGTCCGGCATTCGGACGAGGGTGCTGACGACCCCGGTGATCGGACTTACGTGGTGACCAAAGCGCCGCAGCGTCTCTTCAGGAGGCACGATGCGGTGCCCGCCGTCGGCCGTGAACATCTTCGGCCGGCTTTGAAGCACCGGAGCACCCGGCGGAAGCTCCGCGGCGCGGACAGGTGCGCCGCACCGGGGACACTGCGGACGCCGCACCAGCGCGTGTTTTTGAGTCTCAAGGGTCCCGAGGTCCACCGTGATCATCGCACCTTCCAGCGGCGTTCCGCCGCCGGTTCCGATCCAGCGCGCCGCTTCCGTGGCGACGAGGCCAAGTGCCGCGCTCGCGGCCGGCGGGAGCGTCGCGCGGAACGCGAGAGCCGCCGCCGCGGTGCCCCGCCGCTCCTGCAGGAACGCCTCCACGCGCCGGTTCGATCTGAGGCGGTGAGCCAGGCACTCCCAGCAGCCGGTTGTGCCCGGCCGGAACACGGGGCCGAGCCAAAGGATCCGGCCGATCGGCTTGGCCAGCAGCCACGAGGCGCGCGTCGCGAGCGCCCGTGTGTTGAACTCCGCGAGCCCGGCTTGAAGATAATCGTCGGTCAGGACGATCCAGAAATCGCCGCCGCCGGAAATTCGGAGACCGAGACGCGCCAATTCCTCCGCCGGCCGGAGCGGCGCCAGGTTGCCGAAGGTCGCGAGGCCGACACGCGTTTCGGCCACCCTCGACTCCGCGGCGGTCGCCGGCGTCCCCATCGCGGCCCAGAACTCCGCGCGCTCGGTCGGGACCGAACCGTCGGCTTCGGCGAGCAGGCCACGCTGCTCGAGTTGCGTCAGCGCGTAGTAGACTTCGGCGGGGCTGGCTTCGGCAGACAGCAGTTCGACCAAATCGTCGGCGCGCCGCCGGCCGTCGATACGTTCTGCCAGGGCGCAGTACAGGCGGCCGCTCAAGACAAGTTTCTCGGTCTCGGACACGAAGAGGACGGCGTTGTCATCCGCAAAGACCTCAACGTGAAACGACGGCGTGAACGCCGGCCGCACGATCACGGCCGGGCCCCGCCGGACGCGGCGGCGCCGCGTCCGCGCCGTGGCAGAGTTCGCATCAACATGGCACTTCGCTTACGGTGTGATAATCTTGCAGTCCTGCCCTGCGGGTGTGGCCCGGCATCAGCAGGAACCCTCGCATACCAGCCGGAAGCCCCGAGATACCGACTGCGCGCGGGTTCACCGCGGGCAGTGGAAGGGGGGCGATTCAATGGCACAGCCGTCCGATCAGATGGAGTTCGCGAAGAAGTACGGTCGCGTAGTCGCAAAGGCATGGGCCGACGGCAAGTTCAAGAGCCGGCTGCTGTCAGACCCGGCGGGGGCGCTCAAGGAATTCGGCTTGGACGTGCCGGCCGGCACGCAGGTGCGGGTCGTGGAGGAGACCGAGACGGTCAATTACCTGGTGTTGCCCGCCAAACCGACCGGCGACCTGTCACTGGAGCAGCTCGAGAGCGTCAGCGCCGCGGGTTGCGCGACGAGAATTTGCGAAACCAAAATCTGCATGTAGCGGGCATCGCTCAGCGCTGACCGCGCATTCCGTGGCGGCGTCTCCGGGCAAGGAGCGCCGGCAGGTCCGGACTGGGAATCTTTCGCTCGAAGTCCTGCCAAATGCTGGCATTCCGGCGGCAGTCGTACATGCGACACGGTGCGGGACGCTGCGCGTAGATCGAACAGCGGCGCGGCTGCTCCGTGAGTAGGTGCACACAATAACCATCCGATCCGCGCGCGTTCTCGTACGGACGCTGCGGATTCCACCGGACGACGCCTTCCGCGACATCCTGCCGTGACAGCGGGAAGGCGAGGGCGCAGCAGGCCGCCTTGCACAGATGGACGCGGTTTTCGCAGTCAATCCGCACGCCGTCCGTCAGAGCGTACTTGTCCGACTCGTTCTCCTGGAGGACGACGCCGTCGTTGCGGATGTAGTCGCCGACTCCTTCCTCAGCGCGGTTCAGTTCTTCGTCCGTGAGGCGGTCTTCTGTCGCGAGAAGATGGATCATTGCGTACGCCGCCGCGGCCGATGAGAGCACGGGGCCGGTGGCGGCATCGCTGCCGAGCAGATGCGGCATCGCCCCGATCATCGTCGGGCGCTCGGCGGCGGTGCGTCCGCCGGACCCCGCGAGCCGTTTGATCATATGTTCAATGGTTTGGTACGCCCGCGCCGGTGTGTCGAAGAAATCAAGCGCGGGGTCGGGATTCACGTCGATAATCCACATCGTGCCCGCCGCGTCGAGGACGACGTCGAGGCCGAGCGCGGCGCGGCCGAGATCTCGGGCCAACGTGAGGGCCTGCTCCTTCAGCGTCTCCGGGAATTCATCCGTCACATCGAGAAAGCGCCCGCCCTCATTCCCGTCCAGCGAGAGCGCGACGACCTCGCCGGCCGGGGGCACGTCGTCGAGGCCCCACCCGCTTCCGGCCAGCGCATTCCTCACGTACTCATCGGAGGCGGACCTGCCGTAGCCGAGGCCGGACGACGGCGCCGCGAGGTCGCGAATCGACGACGTTCCATCGCCGATGACGTCGCGCCTCACGGACTCGGCGACAAATGTGACCGCGCCGTGATTCACGTTGATCCGAAAGAGCCGGCCCCGCATGTATTCCTGCGCCAGCACGAGCTCCGGCCCCATCGAGATCTGGGTCTTGCACCGCTCGTAGCACGTCCGCAGCCTCGCCCCGTCCCGGGGATCGACCGGCCCTACCACGCCCACTCGGTTGCCGTCACCGTCGGGTTTCAGCATCACCGCCGGAAAGCGAGCCGTCTCGCCTAGACCTCGCGCGTTCTCGAGGAGCAGTGCCGGCGGCGTGAGGTAACCCAAGCGGCGCAGCAGGCCGGCGGTCTCGTATTTGCCGGCGTTCTTGCCGGCGAGTGCGGCGCGGACCGCGTCCGGCGTCGGCGCGCTCGCCTGATTGTCGAGACAGTGCGGCGGCGAGGTCTCGAGGATGACCTGGTACGTTCGTCGGGTTGCCGCGAAGCGCCGCCGGCTCTCCCTCGTCGGCATCGGCGCGGGCTCCCGGAGTTCGGCGATGCGGTCCGGCCGGTGCGCTCGAAACTCCTCGTCCGTGACTACGCGTCGCGCAGGGATCCCGAGGTTACGGCAGATGATGAGCGTGATGACATCGGGTGAACCGCGGTACACGCGGATGTCCGCGGCGAGCGCGCGCAGACCCGCGGGCGTCGGCGCGGCGAGGAACTCGGCGATCAACGTCGAGGACAGACTATCGATGGCGTTGAGCTCGACGCCGGCGTCGGTGACGCGCAGCATCTGCCGGTAGACTGCGCACTCCGTGAAGAGCCGGCGCAGGATCTCTTCGTAGATCAGACACCAGGTCCTGACCGTGTCGGAAAGGGGTGCGGTGAACCCCACGCCGAGCGACGCCAGGCGCGGGCCAAACCGCGAAGCGTCGAGGGGCGGCAAACGGCGCTCGTCGTTCGGGACGTTAAAGATGGGAAGCCCCTCGCTGCCGGCCGCGTGTTGGATGGCGTCGGAAGGAATCATCTTCGCCGGAATTTCCGTTGGGACTCCGCAACCCCTTCCATCAACGCGGCTCCAACGGCCTGACGCGGCGGTTGTCGCGGCAGGGCGGCTCCGTATGCCGTCGAATGCGCATGATCGAAGTTCCCTTGGGGGGTGCCCATGCGCGAACGTGGCGACCTGCAACGTTTTTCCCGGCGCGATCTTCTGGTTGCGGCGGCGGCCGGCGGCGCCGCGGGACTGGCGGCGGGTTCCATGCCGGCGGTCCCGGCGCTCGCCGCGACCCCAACGCCGCCGATTCCGCCCGACGAGGCGCTTAAGCGCCTCATGGACGGCAACGCGAGGTACGTCGCGGGCAAGCTGACCGCGGACAGTGAGAACCTCTCAATCCTGCACGCCAAAACGGCCGAACAGCAGCGGCCGTTCGCCGCCGTCCTGTCGTGCGCGGACTCGCGCGTGCCGGCGGAAATCGTGTTCGATCAGAGCATTGGGCACATTTTCGTGTGTCGGGTCGCCGGCAACATCGCCACCCCTGCGATCATCGGCAGTCTCGAGTTTGGAGCGGCGGTGTTGGGAACATCCGTGCTCATGGTGCTCGGGCACGCGAACTGCGGCGCGGTGAGCGCGACGATCCAGAACCAGGCCGTGCCCGGCCAGATCAGCGGATTGTATCCGTACATCCGCCCGGCGGTCGATCAGGCAGGGAGTGATCTCGACGCCGCGATCCGCGCCAACGCCCGCTACCAGGCGTCGCTGTTGCAGCACGCATCGCCGGTGTTCGCGGGCTTGATTAAGGACGGGAAGCTCAAGATCGTCGCCGCGCACTACTATCTCGCAACAGGGAAGGTCGCCATCATATAAAGTCGGGCTACTGGACTCGGCCGCACCACCCTCACGGGGCCGTGCGGTCGAGTTATGTTGAGTGAAACTCGATGGAGATAATCTCCGCCTGATCCGGACTTCGTCTGTTTGACGGTGCGTTGACTTGACTCTCGGATCGCCCATTCCCCATAATGGCGTTGTTTGATGGTCCGACCACTGGGCCAGACGAACTGGCCCGGTCCGGGGGCGATTGTCATCGCGTCCAGCACGGCGTCACCCATCCAGGCCGATCTCGGTCCCGTCCGGAAGACCAAGGTCTACGCCGAGGTCGCGGCGCAGATCCAGCGTCTGATTGCCGACGGCCGTCTCAAGCCCGGCGACAAGCTTCCCCCCGAACGTGAACTCGCCGAGATCTTCGGCGTCAGCCGCAGCTCCGTCCGCGACGCGATCCGCGTCCTCGAGGTGCAGGGGCTCGTCGAGCCTCGCCACGGCGACGGTACCCTCGTCCGCGAGATTCCGATCGACCGGCTCGTGCGGCCGCTCGCCGACGCGCTGAGCGCCGGCAAGGATCAGCTCGCCGACCTCTTCGACATGCGCAAGATGCTGGAGCCGCCGCTCGCGCGGGCCGCCGCGTTTCGCGCGACCGACGACGACGTGCGCGCGCTCGAGCAGATCGTGGAGCGTCAGACCCAGCGGGTGCGGGCCGGCGAGCTCGCCCTCGAGGACGACAACGAGTTCCACTACCGCATCGCCACCGCCGCCAAGAACCAGGTCGTGCTGCGCACCATGGACATCCTGATGGATCTGCTTCGCGACAGCCGCGCGCGCTCGCTGCAGGGTCCCGGCCGCGCCGAGAAGTCGCTCGAGGGCCACCGCCGGATTCTGGACGCGATCAAGCGGCGGGATCCCGACGCCGCGGCCCAGCGCATGCGCGGCCACATCGAGGAGATCGAAGGGACGCTGTTCCCGGAGAGCCGTCCGGCGGTAGAATCGCCCGCCGGCTCCCGAGGGTGAGGAGGCAGGGGATGGGACGCACCATTTCGGTCGAGGTGATCTACCGGGGGATCTTTCAGACCAACCTCGCCAAGAACATCTGCCGCGGCATCGTGCTGGCGGCCCGCAAGGAAGGCAAGATCGGCATCGCCTTCGGCCGCTACGGCGACTCGCCGCAGCGGAACGGCATTCCGGCGAAGAACTTCGCGATCGTCGCCCCGGACGAGGACGAGCTGCAGCTGAGCATGGCGCAGTACGAGCCGGCCGAGACCGACCTCACGATCAACCTCGACGATATGCTCTGCAAGGGTGTGGAATCCTGGGCGTGGTACGGCCTGCAGCCGATCAACGAGAAGGTCCGCGAGAACGCGGTGCTGCTCGTCACCTCGACGCTGCCGCCGGCCGAGCTGGTCAAGTTCTGCCACACGAAGAAGACGCCGTACCGTCTCGCGGTGCTCCCGGCGCTCCCGAGCTTCTCCGGTCTCTGGGTCTACAAGGACGATCACACGGACGCGCGGGTGCTCGGCGCGCTGCCGAAGTTGTGCCCCGACCTCGTCAGCCTGGACGCGATGCTGGCCGCGGTGAAAGAAGAGTGGAAAGACGAGCTCAAGGTCGCGTCCGCGCGCCGCGCGTACGAGTCCGTGACGACGCAGACCGTCAAGGCGGGCGAGGGCAACTCCGAGGTGCCCTACCGGTTCGACCTGCCGGGTTGGACCACGATGCGCGAGGGCGTCACGATCGAGGGCATGACCCTTGGCGAGCCGATCAAGTTCGGCGACCAGATCGGCGGGTACCGGCCGGCGCGCAACCCCTACTTCAAGAAGTACTCGACCCGCACGATGCGCCCGGTCATCGACTTCGACAAGTGCATCAAGTGCACGCTGTGCTGGCTGCAGTGCCCCGACTCGTGCTTCGACGTCACGCCCGACCAGACGTATGATCTCAACGCGGAAGCGTGCTGCGGCTGCGGCGTCTGCGAGGCCGTCTGCCCGGTGGACGCCTGCGTGACGATGGTGAACGAGCAGGCCTTTACCGACAACAAGAGCCAGTGGGAAGCGTACAAGACCGACAAGAAGGCGTACGCGCGCTGGGTCGACGAGAAGATTAAAGAGCGGCCCGAGCGGTCGCACGGCTTCCGCTACAAGGGCCAGTACGAGGAGCAGGTCGCCGGGGCGGGTACGCCCTCCGGAGGTGAGGAGTAATGGACGCGGAAAGCGCAACGGCCGTCCGGACGGCGGTCGCCGAGCAAGAGGCTCTGATCAGCGGGAGCGAGGCTGTGGCCGTCGCGTCCAAGCTCGCGGACGTCGACGTCATCACGGCGTATCCGATCCGCCCGTACGACACGATGATGCAGTTCGTGGCGAAGCAGATCGCCAACGGCGAGCAGGACGCCGAGTACATCGTTGCGGAGAGCGAGCACAGCCAGTTCGAGATCGCGAAGCACGCGAACGTCGTCGGCGCCCGCACGCTGTGCGGCTCCAGCGGCGTCGGCTGGTGCTACGCGTTCGAGGCGATCGCCGTCACGCCGGCGCTGCGCCTGCCGATGATCGCGATGGTCGGCAACCGCGCGCTCGACGATCCCGGCTCCTTCGGCACGGAGCACAACGACGCGCTCTCGGCGCGCGATCTCGGCTGGATGCACATTTGGGTCGATACCGCGCAGGAGGCGCTCGACACCACGCTTATCGCCTACCGTGTCGCGGAGGACCGGCGCGTGTATCTGCCGTGCGCGATCAGCACCGACGGCGCGTTCCTCACCCACTCGCAGTCGCTCGTCAAGATTCCGCCCAAGCAGTGGGTCGACGAGTTCCTGCCCAAGTACGACCGCAAAGACCTTCGCCTGCATCCCGACAATCCGATCACCATCGCGCCGCAGGTCAACGAGGACTGGCTCATGGAGATCCGCCGGCAGACCGACCAGGCGATGCGCAACGCGAGCGCCGTGATCGAGGAGGCGTACCGGGACTTCGAGCGGATCTTCCACCGCGGCGTCGAGAACCCGTTCTTCGAAGAGTACATGACGGACGACGCGGAGCTCGTTCTCGTCGGGATGGGTACCCTGTCGATGCCGGTCAAGGTCGCGATCCGCAAGATGCGCGAGAAGGGCCAGAAAGTCGGGTTCGTGCGCATCCGGTGGTTCCGGCCGTTCGACTATACCCGGCTCGGCGCGTTGCTCTCGCGGTTCGCGGCAGTGGGCGTGGCCGACCGCGACTTCTCGATGGGCTCGCCGTACAACAGCGGTGTCGTCGCCAACGAGGTCCGCGCGGCGCTGTACAACCAGCCGAAACATCCGCCCGTTGTGAGCTTTATCACCGGGCTCGGCGGCCGCGAGGTCACGATCCCCGGCGTCCGTGAGATGTTTGAGCACACCCGCAAGGCGGCCGAAGCCGGCAAAGCACCCAACGACACGGTGTGGATCGGCGTGCGCGCCTAAGCGGCGCGCGCAAACAGGAGGGGTTGACCAATGGACAGTCCTGAACTCACGGCGATGCCCGTCCCGGTGCTCGAGCCGATCAAGGGCGTCAAGCGGGCGCCGCTCGAGGAGTACTTCACCTCCGGGCACCGCACGTGCCAGGGGTGCGAATCGGCCCTGGTCATGAAGCTGATGGTGAAGGCCGCCGGACCGCGCACCGTGGTGCTCGGCAGCACGGGCTGCATGTACGTCGCCAACACGACGTACTACAGCACGCCGTGGGTGGTGCCGTGGATGCACACGCAGCTCGGCTCGTCGGGCTCCGCGGCGGTGGGCACCGCGGCCGGCTACACGGCGCTGATGCGCAAGGGCCGGATCAAACAGGAGCCGATCAACATCATCTCGTTCTGCGGCGACGGCGGCGGCGCCGACATGGGCCTATCGGCGATCTCCGCGGCGCTGCAGCACACCGACTACAACCATCTGATTCTGTTGTACGATAACGAGTCGTACGCCAACACCGATATTCAGGTGTCCGGCAGCAGCCCGTACGGCGTGCACACGACGTTCTCGCCGCCCGGCAAGGCCAAGCGAATTTTACATAAGCGCTGGAAGAAGAACATGGCGGCGATGCTGGCGGCCGGCCACTCCGAGTGCAAGTACGTCGGGACGGTCGACGCCTCGTACGCGGTGGACTTCATGAACCGCATCCGGAAGGCGCTCAGCATCGGCGGGCCGACCTTCATCCACTCGCTCGACCCGTGCCCGAAGGGCTGGGACTACGACCCGATGCTCTCCCACGAGCTCGGCGAGCTGGCCGTGCTGACCGGCGTGTGGCCGCTCTTCGAAGTCGAGAACCACGTGCTCAAGATGTATGGCAAGAGCAAGGCCATCGTCGAGGGGCGGCAGAAGCGGCTGCCGGTGCGGGACTACCTCCTGAAGCAGGGCCGCTTCGCGCACTTCACGGAAGACGACATCGACTACTTCCAGGCCAAGATCGACGAGATGTGGACGAAGTGGCTGGTGCCGGGCGTGCTGCCGTTCTCGAGCGACGTGTTGAACGACCAGCCGCCTGCGTAGGGGCGCCGGGCAGGGCGCCGGTCCGCACGGCTAGGGGGACGGCGCCGCACAATCGAATAGCTGGCTGCTGACGCTGCTCAAGAATCCGGTCGGGTACTAGGGTGACCATGTTGCGGATGCGCTCGGCGTATGTTCCTCGTCGATGTATCTGTCCTGAGCGGAGGCCGGACTAGCCTTCGCCGGGACCGACGTTCCCCTGTCTGTCCCCCGGTTCGGCGGTTTCGAAGGTATCCCTGACGTTCCGGTCTCCGCGTTTCTCGTGTGAGGGGACGAGCCGCCCGTCCGGCGCCGCGCGCCGGGGACGGGCGGCCGATGCGCGTTCATCTGAAGAGGGAGGAATGACCGATGCCACAGGGCTACGCTCAGGACGTGTTGGTGGAGACCGGCTGGCTCGCCGAGCATCTTAAAGATCCGGCCGTGCGGGTCGCGGAGATCTCGGAAGACACGACGCTCTACGGCCAGGGGCACATCCCCGGCGCCGTGCATTTCAACTGGCAGACGCAGCTGCAAGATCCCGTCCGGCGCGACTGGATCGACCAGGAGCAGATCGAGACGCTGCTCGGCGCGCACGGCGTCGGCAACGGCACGACGCTCGTGCTGTACGGAGACAAGAACAATTGGTTCGCCACGTATACGTTCTGGCTGTTGACGATGTACGGCGCCGGCAATCTCCGCGTGCTGAACGGGGGCCGCGGGAAGTGGATCGCGGAGGGGCGGCCGGTCGTGACCGACGTCCCGTCCTACCCCAAGGCGCGCTACCAGGCGAAGCCCGCCGATCCGGCGATCCGCGCGTTTCGCGACCAGGTGCAGGCCGCGCTCGGCAAGTCGGCGCTCGTCGACGTGCGGTCGCCGCAGGAATACAGCGGCGAACTGATCGCGATGCCGGCGTACCCGCAGGAAGGCGCGCAGCGGGGCGGCCACATCCCGGGCGCGCAGAGCATCCCGTGGGGCCAGAACGTGCGCGAGGACGGGACGTTCAAGTCGCCCGAGGAGTTGAAAAAGCTGTACGAGAGCAAGGGCATCACGCCCGACAAGAACGTGATCGCCTACTGCCGGATCGGCGAGCGCTCCTCGCTGACGTGGTTTACGCTGAAGTACCTGCTCGGCTATCCCAACGTCAAGAATTACGACGGTTCGTGGACGGAATGGGGCAGCCTCGTCGGCGTGCCGATCGAGAAGCCGGCGGCGCAGCAGGCCAAGCGGTAAGCGGTTCGCACACGGCGGGCGGCGCGGGGGGCGGCGGCGGCCGTTCTCGCGCCGCACGTTCCCGGCCGCGCCGCGGATCGCGCGGATCGTTTGACGCTCTCGAAGCAGGCCTGCTAGAATCGCCGTGATGTCGCGGCCAGCGGCTCGTCCCGAGGACGAGCGCGAGTTCGTCAAGGAAATTCCCTCCAAGGCCGAGCAGTTTTCCGACTGGTACACCGCCGTCGTGCTCAAGGCGGAACTCGCGGATTACTCGCCGGTGCGGGGCTGTATCGTCGTCCGCCCGTACGGCTACACGATCTGGGAGCTGATCCAGCAGGGCCTCGACCGCCGCTTCAAGGCGACCGGCCACGTCAACGCGTACTTCCCGCTGTTCATCCCCCGGAGCTTCCTCGAGCGTGAGGCGAAGCACGTCGAGGGCTTCGCGCCGGAGGTCGCGTGGGTGACCCGCGGGGGCGGCGAGGAGCTGAGCGAGCCGCTCGCCGTTCGCCCCACCTCCGAGACGGTCATCGGGCACATGTACGCGCGCTGGATCCGGTCGTATCGCGATCTCCCCGTACTGATCAACCAGTGGTGCAACGTGGTGCGGTGGGAGAAGGCGACGCGCCCGTTCCTGCGCACGATGGAATTCCTCTGGCAGGAGGGCCATACCGCGCACCGGACCGCGGAAGAGGCGGAGGCGGAAGCCCGCCAGATGCTCGAGGTCTACCGTGACTTCGCCGAGACGGACGCGGCGATCCCCGTGCTGTCGGGCCGCAAACCCGAGAGCGAGAAGTTTCCCGGGGCCGAGCGGTCGCACACGATCGAGGCGCTCATGCCGGACGGGCAGGCGCTGCAGTCCGGCACCTCGCACTATCTCGGGCAGAACTTCGCCAAGGCGTTCGACATCAAGTTCCTGGACAGCGACAACGTCGAGAAGCACGCCTACACGACGTCGTGGGGCGTGAGCTGGCGGATCCTCGGCGGGATGATCATGGTGCACGGCGACGACCGCGGCCTGGTGCTGCCGCCCGCGCTCGCCCCGTTTCAGGTGGTCGTCGTGCCGATCCTCAGCGGTCCGAAGCGCGACGATGTGCTCGCCGCGGCGAAGGACCTCACGCGCCGGCTCAGCGCGACGGTGCGCGTCCGCCTCGACGACCGGACCGAGGTCACGCCGGGCTGGAAGTACAACGACTGGGAGATGCGCGGGGTCCCCCTGCGGCTCGAGATCGGGCCGCGGGATCTGACGCAGCAGCAGGTGGTGCTTGCCCCGCGGGCCGGCGGCCCCAAGCGGCCGGCGCCGATCAGCGGGCTCGAGCAGTCGCTGCCGGCCGCGCTTGCCGCCGTGCGCCAAGCGCTGTTCGACCAGGCCAAGGCATACTTGGACAATCACATCGTCAAGGTCTTCTCGCTCTCCGAGTTGGTGGAAGCCGTAGCGGCCCGCCGCGGCTTCGTCCGCGCGGTGTGGTGCGGGACGGAGGCGTGCGATCAGGCGATCCGCAAAGCGAGCGGCGCGTCCCCGCGCGTCATCACGGACGAAGCCGCGGACGGGCCGTGCGTCGCGTGCGGCTCGCCGGCGCGGGAAGTCGTCTACTTCGCCCGCGCGTACTGACATGGCCCACGCGCCGGTCCGCCGGTTCGTGCTGCTTCCGATCGCGGCGGCCTGCGCCGCCGCGGCCGTCGTCGCGGCCGTGCTGTGGATCCGGCCTCCGCACTCGATCTCGCGAAACACGGGCCCTGCGACCGTCATCGGCGAGCCGGGCAGCCCCGTTCCGCCGGGCCTCGCTCCGGGCGGATCCGGCGCGGCGGGAGAGGTGAAGCCGTCGCCGGCGCCCGCGTTCTCGCTGATCGTCCTCTCGCCGGGCGCGCCGCCGCGGCCCTCCGCGGCGCAGATTCCCGCCGCGGGCGGCCGGCTCGCGCTGTCCGCGCTGCGGGGGCATCCCGTCGTCGTCAATTTTTGGGGGTCGTGGTGCGGACCGTGCCGGGCGGAGATGCCGCTGCTCGTGAAGGCCGCTCACGCGTACGCGGCGCGCGGAGTGGTCGTCGTCGGCTTCGACGTCGACGACACGCCGGCCGAGGCGCGCCGGTTCCTGGACCAGTACCACGTCGACTATCCGATCGTGACCGTGCCGGACGAGCGGCTCCCCCGCGCCTACGGGGTGATCGGCCTGCCGACGACGGTCTTCGTCGACGCGTCCGGGATGATCCGCGCCCGCCAGCTCGGCGGGTTTGTCGGCGCGGACGGCGAACGCACGCTCACGCAGCGCCTTGACGCGCTGCTGGGAGGGAAGGGCCGCTGATCCGGGCCCGGCGTCTTAGCGCAGGGAAGTTCCGCGCCGCCGTCTAACATCGTATCCCGGTAATCCGCGCACGGCATCCGTGTGCCAATCCTCTCGTCATGATCGGGGGTGAACGATGTCTTCGCGCTCGCTGGCGGGGGCGCTGCTTCTCGTGTGCGCCGGCGTGACCGGGTGCACGGGGCGGCAGATCCAGTCGATGCGCGAACATCCCCCCGAACAGCCGTCGGGACCCACCGCGTCGGTGGCGCTGCCCGCGTGGACGGGTCCGGCCGTCGTGCCGAACAGCAATTACCCCAAAGACATCAACGCGGCGCGGCCGGAGCCGCCGGCCCAGTTCGCCTCGATGAAGAACCCCTTGCCGCCGACGCCGGACAACCTGGCCAAGGGCAAGGACCTGTTCAACGCCAACTGCGCGCCGTGCCATGGGACCACGGGCGCCGGGAACGGGCCCGCCGCGTCCTCGCTCAATCCGAAGCCGGCCGATTTCCAGACGCCGATCCACGCTAAGCTTCCCGACGGCTACTGGTTCTGGCGGCTCTCGGTCGGCGGCACGGTGACTCCGTTCAAGGACGTCGGCTCCGCGATGCCGCCCTGGGAGGGCGCGCTCAACGAGCAGCAGCGCTGGCTGGTCATTCTCTACGAGCACACGTTCTCGCAGCATCAGTGACGCCCGTTGATCGTGCGCCGGCCGAGCCCGGCAGGCCGGACGCGGTCGCGCGCGTCCGCGCCGCGCTCGCCGCGGCCGGCATAGAGGTCCGGATCGTCGAGTTTGCCGAGAGCACGCGCACCGCGCAAGACGCCGCGCGCGCCGTAGGCACGTCCACCGGGCAGATCGTCAAGTCGCTCGTGTTCGTGGCCGACGGCCGGCCCGTGCTGGTGCTGGCGTCCGGCGCCAACCGCGTGGATACCGCGAAGATCGCGCGCCTTGCCGGGGCCGCGCGCGTGGAGAAGGCAACCGCGGACGCGACCCGCGAAGCGACCGGCTTCAGCATTGGCGGCGTGCCTCCGGTCGGGCACCGCACCGCACTGCCGGTCTACGTGGACCAAGCCCTGCTGACCTACGATCTCGTCTACGCCGCCGCGGGCACCCCGCACGCGGTCTTCCCCATCGAGCCGCCGGCGCTGGTCCGGGTGACCTCGGGGACCGTCGGCGACATCGCCGAGTAGCTGAGGCCGGTTACCGGGCCGCGGAAGCGGCGGCCGCCAGACGTGCCGAATATTCCGCGCGGCGCAGCGCCAGCGCGGGGACGAAGCCCAAGAGCGCGATCGCAAGGCCAAGCAGCCAGACCAGCGTGAAGCTCCGCGTGGCGTCGAGCACGTAGCCGAACAGCACCCCGGAGATGGTCGACGCGACCTGGCCGACGGCGAGGTTGAGCGAGACCGCGACACCGGCCCGGTGGATGCCGAACAGCTCCGTCGTGAGCGTCGTCAGGACCGGCAGTGTCAGTGCGAGGCCCGTGCCGGCCAGCACTGTGCTGACGGCCACGCCGGCGGTGCTGCGGACGCCGGCGAGCAGCGCGAAGGACGCCACCAGCACGCCGAAGCCCGTGAGGATCACCGGGGCCCGCGCCCCGATGCGGTCGGAGAGATTTCCCGCAATCGGCGACGCGGCGAGCAGCGCCACGTTGACGACCGCGGCCAGGCCGCCCGCGGCCGTGCGGCTGAACCCGAACACATTCGCGAGGTAGGTCGGCAGCCACGCCGTGATTCCGTAGGCGCTGAACAGCGCGAGGAACACCGAGCCCGACAGCGCGATGAACGTGGGCTGACCGGCGATGCCGCCGATCTGACGGTGTGCCGGTTCCGCGCCGCCGCGCGCCGGCGCGCCGGCCGGCAGCCACACGGCGCCCGCGGCCAGAACGGCGGCCGTCGCGGCCGACAGCGCCAGGAACGCCCCGGGAATCCCGGTCCATCCGCTCATCAACGGCATGAGGAAGAAGCCCGCCACCATGCCCGCCCCGGCGCCCGATTGCAGCACTCCCATCGCGGCGCCGCGGTTGCGCGCGATCCCGAGCATCAGCTTGACCGTCGACGAGTAGAGGGCCGCGCCGCTGAGGCCCATCAAGAACCGCAGCGCGAGCGCGGGCACGTAGCGGCCGGTGAACGCGAAGACGGCGGAGGTCACGGTCATGCAGGCAAGGCCGGCGACCGTGACCCGGCGCGCCGGCGTGTTGTCCGCGGCGAGACCCGCGGGAATCTGCGCGAGCACGTACCCGAGCAGGTACGCGGACAGAAGGCCGCCGACGCCGGCGTAATCTACGTGGTAGACGGCGCGCAGATCGTTGAAGAACGGGACGACGTCGATCCGCTGCGCGTTGGCGATGAAGAGGACGCCCCACGCCGCCGCGGCCGTCCACAGCGGCGCGCCCATCGCGCCGCGTTCGGGTTTACGCGTAGGCGTCGTGGATGGCCCGGCCTACCTGCGCGATCGCGAGGCGTCCCCGGAGGTCGTCCGCCAGGTCGCGGGTGAAGACGCTGACGACCACCGGTCCCGTCTTGGTATAGAGCACGCCCGCGTCGTTGCTCACCCGCGTCAGGGACCCGGTCTTGTGCGCCATCTCGACGCCGGGCGGGAAGAGCAGGGGCAGCCGGTCGCGGACCTGCTGCCGGCGCATCATGTCCAGCATCAGCCGGCAGGCTTCGCGCGACACGGGACCGTCGGCGCCGCCGTCGAGCGTGGGCCGCACGATCTGTTCGATCAGGAGGCCCATGTCGCGCGGCGTCGTCATGTTCGCGCGCTCGTCGTGGTACACGCGGGCGTTCCAGTCGAGCTCCCGCCGCCGCAGGCGTTCGGCGGCAAGCCGGCGGGTCTCCGGTGTGTCCGGGGCGTCCGCGAGGCCGACGAGGTCGCGCAGCAGTGCGCGGCAGCCCATCGTGACGGCGGTGCGCCTGAGGCCGCAGGCGGCGAGCCGCGCGTTCACGGCGTCGGTGCCGACGAGGTCGAGCAGGATGTCGGTCGCGGTATTGTCGCTGACGATGATCATCAGCATGGCCAGGTCGCGGACGGTGAAGCGCGTGCCGGCGGACAATTCTTTCAAGACGCCGGAGCCCGGCGCTTTCATCTCGTCCGCGAGCGTGATCTGCTCGTCGAGCGAGCGCGCGCCGGCGACGACCTGCGACATCAGTTCCGCGAGGAGCGGTACCTTGAAGACGCTGGCCATCTGAAACGGACGGTCCGCCTCGAGCGCGACCGTGTCGCCGCGCGTGAGGTGATGGACGTACACGCCCATCGTGCCGTCGAGGCGCGCGGCGATGCGCCGGATGCGGGAGAGCAGGGTGGCCGCCCTGCGTCCGGCGGCGCGCGGTCTGGCGGCGGTGCGCGGTTTGGCGGCGCGCGATCCGGTGGTCCGCGATCGGGAGGTCCGAGATCTGGACGTGCGCGTTCCGGCAGTGCGCGTCCCGGCGGCGCGCCGCCGCTTGGTCGTCGTGGCCATGGTGCGGTCTTCGTCTCCGGTTCGCCTTGCTCCCCCGGCGGCGCGCGTGCTATAGTGTCCCCACAACTGAAGAGAACACGCCACGGACCTTCGGGGCAGGGTGAGCCGGGGGGGCGGCGCCGCAAGGGGCCGCCCCCGGCAATTCCCGATCGGCGGTACAGCCCGCGAGCCGGCACAGCCGGCACGATCTGGTGTGATTCCAGAGCCGACGGTACAGTCCGGATGGTAGAAGGCTGTTTGGCCTGATCTAGACGGGTGTGGTACGCCCCGGGGGCGATGTGCTTTTCCTCGGGGTGTTGCTTTTTGTCGGACACGGATCGCCAGGCCGGTGACGAGACGTATATGCGCGAGGCGCTGACCCTCGCGGCCCGCGGGGCGGGTACGGCGAGCCCCAACCCGATGGTCGGCGCCCTGGTGGTCGCGGACGGCCGGGTCGTCGGCCGGGGTTACCACCCGAAGCCGGGCGAGCCGCACGCGGAGATCTTTGCGCTCCGCGAGGCCGGTGCGCTCGCGCGCGGCGCGACCCTGTACACGACGCTGGAGCCGTGCGCGCACACCGGCCGCACGGGTCCGTGCACGGAGGCGATCGTTGCCGCGGGCATCCGGCGCGTCGTGGCCGCGATGGTCGATCCGGATGCGCAGGTGCGCGGCGCCGGCCTCGCGCGGCTGCGCGAGGCCGGCGTGGAGACGGCCGTCGGCGCCGGCGAAGCCGAAGCCCGGCGTCTCAACGAGGCGTACGTCAAGCACCGCACGACCGGCCTGCCGTTCGTCACCGCGAAATGGGCGATGACGCTCGACGGGCGGATCGCCACTCGGACCGGCGACTCGCGCTGGATTTCCAACGAGGCGTCGCGCGCGCACGCCCATCGGGTCCGCGAGGTCTCCGACGCCGTTCTGGTGGGCGTCGGCACCGTGCTGCGGGATGATCCGGCTTTGACGGCGCGCACGGGCGCATCCCGCCGGCCAGTCCCGCCAGAGCGGGGCGACGCGGCGTCCGGCCGTGGCCCGGGGGCTCAGCCGCGCCGGGTCGTGCTGGACAGCCGGCTGCGGACGCCCCTCGGCGCGCGGGTGCTGGCCCGCGACGGCGTCCCGGTCATCGTCGCGACGACGCGCGCATCGTTACCGGACGCGCGCCGGGCCCTCGAGGAGCGCGGCGTCGAGGTGGTGATCTGTGACGGCGCCGATGAGCACGTCGATCTTCCGGCGCTGCTTCGCGAGCTCGGCGCGCGCGGCGTGTTGAGCCTGCTGGTGGAAGGCGGCGCCGCGGTGCACGGCGCGTTCATGGAGGCGGGACTGGTCGACAAGGTGCTGGCCTACGTTGCGCCGGCGGTAGTGGGCGGCGGCGGGCCCGGGCCGAGCGCCGGGGCCGGTGTCGCGGCGATGGCAGACGCGCGCCGCCTCCGGCCGGTCGAGGTGCACCGGTTCGGCGGTGACGTGCTGATCGAGGCCTACGTCGAGCGGGGGTAGGACGCGGAACGATGTTCACGGGAATCGTCGAGGGATTGGCGCAGGTTCGCGAGATGCGGCGGGACGGGCACGGCGCCCGTCTGGTCATCGACGCGGGTGCGGCGTTGAACGGCGAAGCGCTCCGCGCCGGCGACAGCGTGGCGGTGAACGGCGTCTGTCTCACGGCCGTCACGTTCGAGCGCGGCGCGTTTGCCGCGGATCTGTCGGTCGAGACGCTCGCGCGCACCACGCTCGGCCGGCTGGCGCCGGGGACCGCGGTCAACCTCGAGCGCCCGGTGCCGGCGATGGGACGGCTCGGCGGCCACATCGTGCAGGGGCACGTGGACGGCGTTGGCCGCGTGGTCGCGCTGCGCGAAGAGACCGAGGCGCGCCGCCTGGAGATCGTGGTCCCGCCGGATCTCGCCCGCTATATCGTCGACAAAGGATCGGTAGCCGTCGACGGGGTGAGCCTGACCGTGGCCGGGGTGGCGGGGAACCGCTTCGGGGTGGCGCTGATCCCGCATACGTGCGAGGTGACGACCCTCGGGTCGCTCGCGCCCGGCGGTGAAGTCAACCTCGAGGTCGACATTCTTGCGAAGTACGTCGAGCGGCTGGCCGGTCCGGAACGGGCCGGCAGGCCGCGGCCGCGCCGCGCGCGGCGCGCACGCGCATCAGGACGGCCGGCCGCCGCGCGGCGGCGGCCGGGCAGACGGCGCCCCCGTCGGGGACTAGCCGGCGGTATGCGCCGGCATCGGAAGGCGGTGAGGAAGTAATGGTCGAGTCGGCCATCGCGGCGATTCGCGACGGCGGGTTTGTGATCGTGGTCGACGACGAAGACCGCGAGAACGAGGGCGATCTCGTCATGGCGGCGGAGTGCGCCACCGCCGAAAAGGTGAACTTCATGCTCACCCACGCGCGGGGACTGGTGACGGTCCCGCTCTCGGCGGAACGCGTGGAGGCGCTCGACCTGCCGCTCATGGTCTCCCACAACACCTCGCATCAGGGGACCGCGTTTACGATCTCGGTGGGCGCGAAAGACAAGATCTCCACGGGCATCTCGGCGGCGGACCGCGCCGCGACCATCCAGGCGCTCGTCGATCCGTTCACGCGCGCGGATGATCTCTCCCGGCCGGGCCACGTGTTTCCGCTCCGCGCCACGCCGGGCGGAGTGCTGCGGCGGGCCGGACACACCGAGGCCGCGGTCGACCTCGCCACGCTCGCCGGCCGCCTGCCCGCCGGCGTGCTATGCGAGATCATGAACGAGGACGGGACAATGGCGCGCCTGCCGCAGCTGCGGGCGTTCGCGCGGCGGCACGGCATGCCGATTATCTCGGTGCAGGATCTCATCCGCTACCGCATTCAGCGCGACCGTTTCGTGCGCCGGGAAGGCGAGACGCGGCTTCCGACGACGTTCGGCGAGTTCAGGGCCGTCGTGTACGAGAATACGCTCGACGGCGCGAGCCACCTCGCCCTCACCTGCGGCGATCTCTCCGGAAACGAGCCGGTGCTCGTGCGCATGCATTCGGAGTGTCTCACCGGCGAGGTGTTCGGGTCGCTGCGCTGCGACTGCGGCGAGCAGCTGCACGCGGCGCTGACCGCGATCGCCCGCGCGGAGCGCGGGGTGCTCGTCTATATCCGGCAGGAGGGCCGCGGCATCGGCCTGACCAACAAGATTCGCGCCTACGCGCTTCAAGACACGGGCCGCGACACCGTCGAAGCGAACGAGCTGCTCGGCTTCGCGCCGGATCCGCGCAACTACGGTGTAGGGGCGCAGATCCTCATCGACCTCGGGCTGCGGCGGATCCGCCTGCTCACCAACAATCCGGCCAAGCGCGTTGGGCTGGAGGGCTACGGCATCGAGGTCGTCGAGCGCGTGCCGATCGAGGTGCCGCCGAACCCGGAGAACTATCGCTACCTCTCGACGAAGCGGCACAAGCTCGGACATCTGCTGTCCATCGACTAGGGCGGCCATGGCGGGCAGGCGCGAGGACGGGCGGGGGGCGGTGCCGGACGGCCGCGATCTGCGGGTGGCCGTTGCCGTCAGCCGGTTCAACGATCGGATCACGCGGCGGCTGCTGCAGGGCGCGCGCGACGGGCTCGCGCGGTGCGGGGTGACCGAGGAGCGGATCGACGTCGAGTGGACGCCCGGCGCCTGGGAACTGCCGATCCTCGCGCAGAGCCTCGCGCGGACCGGGCGTTACCACGCGATCGTCTGCCTCGGCTGCGTGATCCGCGGGGAGACGACGCACGACCGGATGATCGGCGTGGGCACGATGACCGGCCTCGCCCGGGTGGCGCTGGACGAGCAGGTGCCGGTCACCCTCGGCGTGCTCACCGTGCACACGATGGCCCAGGCCGAGGATCGCAGCGGCGGCGCCCACGGCAATAAAGGCGAAGACGCGGCCGTGGCCGCCGTCGAGATGGCGGTGCTGCTGTGGCGCGTGCGGGGGGGCCGGGTGTGAGCCGGCAAGAGGTGCTCTTCGAGAACGCCGCCGTCCACACGGGCGATCCGGAGACGCCGCGCGCGACCGGGTTCGTCGCGCGCGGCGAATGGGTCGTCGCGGTCGGGGAGCGCGCCGCCCTGCGCGACGCCTTCCCGCACGCCCGGCGCGCCGATCTCGGCGGGGCGACGGTGCTTCCGGCCTTCACCGACAGCCACATCCACCTCGCCGCCGTCGGGCTCGCCATGCGCAGCGTCGATCTGAGCGGCGCCCGGTCGCTGCGGGACGCCGTGGCCACCGTCGCCGCCGCGGCGCGCACCGCCCCGCCGGGAGCCTGGCTGCGCGGGCGCGGCTGGGACAAGAACCTGTGGCCGGAAGGCCGCTTCCCCGGCCGCGCCGACCTCGACCCGGTGACCGCCGGCCGGCCCGCGGTGTTCCGCAGCAAAGACGGACACGCCGCGTGGGTCAATTCCGCGGCGCTCGAGCGCGCCGGCATCGGCGCCCGTACGCCGGATCCGGAAGGCGGCGTGATCGTGCGCGACCCGGCCACGGGCGAGCCGGCCGGCCTCCTGACCGAGCGCGCGATCCAGGCGGTCACGGTCCTCGCGGAAACCGCGTCCCCGGACCGGCTCGAACAGGCGATTCAGGACGCGACCCGGGCCGCGCACCGCGCCGGGATCGGCGCGGTGCACGTCGTCGAGGACGGCGAGGTCTTCGCCGCGTTTCAACGGCTGCGGGCGCGCGGCGGGCTCAGCGTGCGCGTCTGCATGGCCATTCCGGAAGACTCGCTCGACGCCGCGATCGGCGTCGGTCTCAGGACGGGATTCGGCGATCCCTGGCTGCGCGTGGGCGGCGTGAAGATCTTCTCGGACGGGGCGCTCGGTCCGCAGACCGCGAGCATGCTGGAGCCCTACGAGGGACAGCCGGAGAATCGCGGCGTCGTCGTCCGGACGCCCGAGCAGCTGCGGGATCTCGCCGCGCGCGCGTCGTCGCACGGCATCGCCGTGACGGTGCACGCGATCGGCGACCGCGCCAACCGCTGGGCGCTGGACGCGATCGAGGCGGCGCAGGGGGACTCGCGCCGCCACGGGCTGCGCCACCGGATCGAGCACGCGCAGCTCCTCCATCCGGACGACCTCCCGCGGCTCGCCCGGCTCGGCGTCACCGCGTCGATGCAGCCGATCCACTGCACGCAGGACCGCGACATTGTGGACCGTTACTGGGGCGAACGGGGCCGGTACGCGTACGCGTTTCGGTCGCTGCTGCGGGCCGGCACGCATCTCGCCTTCGGGTCGGACGCGCCCGTCGAGACGCTCGACGTGCTGACGGGGATCTACGCCGCGGCGGCGCGGAAGCGCGTGAGTGAGCCGGAGCGCCCGGCGTGGCGCCCCGAAGAGGCGCTCACCGTCCGCGAGTCGGTCCGCGCGTACACGGAAGGGGCGGCGTACGCGTCCGGCGAGGAAGATGTGAAGGGACGGCTCGCGCCGGGCTGCGTCGCGGACTTCGTGGGCCTGTCGGAGGATCTCTTCGCGATTCCGCCGGACCGCATTCCCGAGGTGCGGGTCCGCTTTACCGCGGTGGGCGGAACCGTGCGCTACTCGGAGTCGTCGGCTTCGTCCTGATCCGCTTGGACCTGCGTCTCCTCGTCCTCGTCGAGCCACACGTCCGGCCCGAGGAGCGTGGAGGCATCGCCGTCTTCGTCCTCGCTCTCGATGCGGGTTTCTTCCTGTGAGCCGCACTCGGGGCATTCGTACACGAGCACTTCGCCGACGTCGTCGGCCGTGATCAATTCCATCTCTTCCTGGCACTCCGGGCACACGCGCGTCAGGGGAATCGCCGCGCGAACGTCATCGCGATGGAATCGATCGCTCATGACGCCGGTCATCTTCGGTGGACCGGTTGCACCTCCTTCTGCAAAAAACGCCGGAGCCCGGACGGCGTCCGGGCTCCGGCCACGTTGTGCGTCGCGGTGCGCGTCAGCGGTTCAGGATGCCGAAGTGATCGGCGCGCTTCGTGATGACGTCCCAGTCGAGGTTCTTGAAGAAGGTATCGAGGTAGGACGCCTTGCCGGTGCCGTAGTCGATGAAGTAAGCGTGCTCGAAGCAGTCGAGCGCCACGAGGGGGGTGCAGTTCCAGATGGGATAGGTGTTCTGCTCGTCGCCGATGTAGTTGAGGCAGGCGCCGGTGTCCCAGTCGTAGGCGGTCCACGCCCAGCCGCGCGCCGCCACCGCGGTCGCCTTCAGCTCGGCCTGCCAGCTCTCGAACGACCCGTACGCCTTTTCGAGCAGCTGCAGCAGCTTCCCGGACGGCTTGCCGCCCTTGCCGCCGAGATGCTCGAAGTACAGCTCGTGGTTCTTGACGCCGCCGATGGCGCGTGTGAGTTCAACTTTGAGTTCGCGGAGCTCGGAGTAGGTCGGGTTGGCCTTGGAGAGATCGACCTGGCCACTGGCGAGACGGTCCAGGATTTCGTTGGCCTTGCCCACGTAGCCCTGGTAGAGCTTGTAGTGCTCTTCCATCGTCTTCTTGCTGATGCCGGTCAACTCAACGTCAAACGACCGAAACTTCTTGGCCTCGTACTTGGCCATTCATTGTTCCTCCTCTCGGATACCTGGCGAACTGCCGATCCGGAAGCCGGCTCGGGGTGACTGGCGGGACGCCTCCGGCTTTCGCCGTCGGCAGTCTGTGGAGCGGACGGCCTCATTATAGGCCGCGGTTCGCACGCTGGGCAACCCGAACGCGTGTGGGGATACGCGGGCCTGGAAACGAGCCGGGCGGGAAGCGGCGACTTAGCCCGTTTCCCGCCCGAAATCCCGCGGCGAGTCCGCCGGGTTAGGCCGCGGTGGTCTGCGTCGGTGTCGCCGCTGCCGTCGCGCGCCGGCGGCTCGCCGCCCCGACGACGCTGACCAGGAACCCGACCGCCGCAAGCGCGGCGACGATTCCGGTGATCATCGGCGGCAGCGCCGTCCCGAGCACCGCGTCGAGCGAGTATGCGCCTGGTCCGGCGAGCCCGACCGCCACGGCGGCCGTCAGCATGAGGAGCGCATGCTCGATTCCGCCCTCGGACGCCCAGAACTTGGGCCAGTGGAACCCCACGATCGCGGTCAGCATTGCCGCGGCGATCGCGATCGAGCCGAGCGGGCTCAGGAATCCCAGCAGGAACAGGAGACCACCGGCCGCTTCGGAGAGGCTTCCGGTCGTCGTCCAGAACTTGGCGGGGGCAAACCCGCGCGACGCGACGAAGCCGGACGAGCCCTCGAGGCCGTACCCGCCGAACCAGCCTAAGAGCTTCTGCGTGCCGTGACCGATCATAAGGAGGCCGAACACCACGCGAAGAATCAGAAGGCCGAGGTCCATCACGAATCCCTCACTTTCCATCCCCACTGAATTTTGTTCCATGCGGCCGTGCGTGTCCGCGCGCCGCCGCTATCTCTACGTACGTTGCTTCCTTTTCATAAGCAAGCATAAGACCTCGCCTTATTATTGTCAAGCCCATTATTTTATGTTAGTATCGCGGTGCGATGGCCACGAAGACGCTGAGGCATACGGGTCACGAGGAGGCCGGGGCCTCCCCGCACGGGGCGCTCTGTCCGAAGTTTCACAAAACGATCGAGCTGGTCGGGAAGCGCTGGACGGGCGCGATCGTGCAGCTCTTGATGGACGGTCCCCAGCGGTTCACCGCGCTGCGCGGAGCGGTTCCGGGTCTCCACGACCGGCTGCTGTCCGAGCGGTTGAAGGAGCTCGAAGCGGAAGGCATGGTGACGCGCCGCGTGTACGCGGAGACGCCCGTGCACATCGAGTACGCGCTGACTGAGAAGGGACGCGCGCTCGAGAAGGTCTTCGCCGAGCTGCAGCGGTGGGCGGACCGGTGGATCGCGGCGCCCTCGGGCGCCGCGCGTCCCGGCCGTCGCTAGTCCGCCGATCTACTAATCCCGCTCGTCTACCGGTCGGAGGGTCGAGCCTCCGGCGCAGATTCCACCGCCGTGTAATCGGCTTTTCCGTACGTGCCTCGGCGTCCGCAGGTCGGGCACACGTGGTAATTAGCCGCGAAGGTGGCTCGAGCGAAGTTGCGTTCGTCCATCCGAATGCCCGTGTCGAATTCGTGGCCGCAGGCGGGACAACGAACCTTGAGCGCGAGGCGCGCCATGGGCGTCTAGCCTGTCCCGGACGCCGCCGCGCCACCCGCGTAGCGCAGAATATCCCCGCGCCGCCACAAACGATGCCGGCCCGCGCCCCACCACGGTTGCGGGAGGGCCGCCTCGGATTCGGGCGTGAGCAGGGCGGCGGGCGGCCGGCGCAGGATTTCAGCCGCCTCGATCACGGTGACGATTTCTTCGCCGTCCCGCGCGGCTCGGCACAGCGCCGCGAGAAATGAGTCCGCCGGCGCCGGGCGTGAGAGAAAAAACTCCACCGCGCTGCGGCCGTGGGCCTGTTTGAGGACGTTGCCGAACCGCTGCAGCTCTTCCGGAAATCCGCGCAGGTGATGGAGGACCGTCGCGTCGAGAGTGCTCGGCTGGGACGAGTCAAACATCGGAGGGGTGGCGCGGATCGCGCGCCGGGGACGCTGTGATGGCATGAGGTGGTGCCGAAGGGGAGACTCGAACTCCCACAGGCTTTCGCCCACTACGCCCTGAACGTAGCGCGTCTGCCAATTCCGCCACTTCGGCACGCGGTGTTCGGTGCGTGATCAGCATATCCGAGTCCGCTCGGAGGTGTCAAGACGACGCCAGTTCCGCGACCGCTTCGGGCAGCCGCGCGAGGTCCGCCAGGACGCGCGTCGGCGTCGCGCCGCCCACGGGATCGCGATGGCGATTGATGTACACGGTCCGATAGCCGAGGGCGGCCGCGGGGACCATGTCGTGGTAGAGGCTCGCGCCGACGTGAATGGTTCGCGCCGGCCCCGATCCGCTGCGTGTCTGAAACGCCGTCCAGTGCGCGGGCGCCGGCTTGTAGCTCCGGCAGTCTTCCGCGGTGATGATGAGGTCGGGTGTAATGCCGAGCAGCGGGACAGACAGATCGATCAGGTCGCGGTCGATATTGGAGAGAATGGCGAGGCGGTGGCCGGCGTCCCGCAGCCGCCGGAGCGCTGCCGGCACCTCGGGAAACGGCCGCCATCCCGCGAGAGAGTCGGGCAGGACGCGCTCGCGGCCGGCCGGAAGCGGGTGGCCGAGCTCTCGCATCAACCGGCCGCTCGCCTCGGCAAGCACGTCACGGTAGGGCCGGTAGGCCTCGTGCTCCACCTCCGCCTCGATCTGAATGTAGCGCGCGGCGAGCGTGCGGCGATCCGGGGCCCCGTCGAGGAAGGGGCCGAGCGCGTCGGCGACACCGCCTTCCCAATCGATCAGCGTTCCGTAACAGTCGAACGTCAGCCAGTCCGTCCGCGCCATGAGTCCCTTCCCCGCGCTTGACCTGAGTGGACCACGGTTCAGGACGAGAGGGTTCGCCGCGCGCCGGCAGCCGGCCTGGGGCTGCGCGGCACGTCGAGGCACGCCGGCGCGTGATGTTTGTCGCGCGGGCGCCGCTGGGTAAATCCGCGGTACCTATGGCCGCGGTCACCGCCACAATTTCTCGCCTGCACTGGCCAACCTGGGTTCGCACGCGCCGCGTCGCCCTGACCGCCTGGATTCTGCTCGCCGCCGCGGGCTGGGGCTTCGCCGCGGCCGGCGTGTCCGTCGCGGTCCACGAGCACCAGCGCGCGGCCGAGTACGCGGCGCTCGGCGGATTCACAGCCGTGTCCGGACCCGGCGTTGGGGTGACCCTCAGCGACTCGGATCGGGCGATTCCGGCGGGCGCCAATCCCAGCACCGCCTTGGTGCAGGACAGCGACCTGACCTTCCTCGTCATGATGTTCTGGTACGGGGGCGCGCGGGCGATCGCGATCAACGGCGAGCGCGTGACGACGCTGACCACCATCACCTCGTCGGGGCCGACGCTCCTTATCAACGGCCGCCGCCTGGTGGGCCCATTCGATGTCGTCGCGGTCGGAGACCCGAGGGTGCTGAGCGGGGTCCTTGAGACGCGAGGCGGCTTCGCGGAGCGTATGCGCGAAAGCGGCCTCGGCGTCCGGATCTCAGCGCGCTCCGCGATTACGGTCCCCGCCGGTCGCGACGCCCCGCCCCCGCTCTTCTAGACCGGCCCGCGGTACTCAGGCCGAATCCGCCCGTCCCTCCAACCCTCCTTTGCGCTTCGTCTTTTTCCGGCCTCCTGCCGGAACTTGGCCGTCCGTGCCGAATTGGGAGCTACCGCGTGAGGCCGAAGAGGGGGCGCGGACGCGGAAGGGGTGAGATGGGATGAAGCGATGGGGTCGGTTGCCGGCACTTGCGATATGCCTCGCGGTCGCTTGCGCGCTGCTCGTCGGGCTTAGAGGCCAGGCGCAGGGTCAGGCCTACCGTCAGATTGCACTCATCCAGGTCCCTGGAATACCGGTGTCGAGTGGTGTGTGGAGTTTTGACATCAGCTGGGTCGATCCAGCCGCGCATCGCTACTATCTGGGCGACCGTTCGGGCAACGGCGTCACCGTCGTCGATACGATGACGAACCGGTTCTTGTACCGGCTGGCGCAGGGCCAGTTTATCGGATTTACCGGCAAGAACGACACGTCGGGACCCGACGGCGTGCTGGCGATCCCCGATCTGCAGCAGGTCTGGGTCGGCGACGGCAAGAGCCGCGTTAAGGTGATTGGGCTTCGATCCGGTCTCGTTCTGGCGACGATTTCCACCGGGACGACGGCGAATCGCGCGGACGAGCTCGCCTATGATCCGGTGGACCACCTCGTGGTCATCGCCAACAACGCTGATGACCCGCCGTTTGTCACGTTCATCTCCACGACGGACCGCCGCGTCGTCGGCAAGATCGTCTACACGGACGCCACCGACGGCATCGAACAGGCGGTGTACGAGCCGAAGAGCGGTATGTTCTACCTGAGCGTCCCGCAGACCAAGGCGCAGCCGGGCGGACGCATTGACCGCATCGACCCCAAGACGATGAAAGCCGTCGCGAGCTTCCCGGTCGACGCCTGCCATCCCGGCGGCCTGACGGTCGGGCCTCAGCAGCACCTGCTGATCGGATGCAGCGACTTTTACCCGAACGTGCCGGGCCGGTCGATCGTGATCGACGCGAACGACGGGCACGTCGTCGCCACTATCACGCAGGTAGGCGCGTCCGACGAGGTCTGGTACAACCCGGGCGACAATCACTACTACCTCGCGGCGCGCAGTTGGACCGCGAACGGCATGAAGGGCGGTCCGGTGACGCCCGTGCTCGGCATCGTCGACGCGGGCACGAACCAGTGGATCCAGAACGTGCCGACCGGGAACGCGGCGCACTCCTTGGCCGTGGACCCCACAAATAATCACATCTTCGTGCCGGTGCCAAACGGGATCGCCGTATTCGGGAAGTAGCGCCGCCCGGGCCGCGGGATCGCGGTCCGTCCGTTTGTAATCTCGTCGCGCCGCCGGACATGATCCGGCGGCGCGGTCCCTTTTAGCCGTCCTGCCCGCGCACGCCGCCGGCTCCTGTCGCCGGCTAGACATATAAACATATTGACATCTATATATGCAAGTGCTACAGTTCCGGTACGCAGTCACCGGAGGAGAGAGCCATGCTCAACCGCATCGAGCTGATCGGCCGCCTGACAAGGGATCCGGAACTCCGGTACATCGCCAACGGGCACGCGATGGCGCAGTTCACGATCGCGGTCAACCGCGACTTCAAGAACGCCGCGGGCGAGCGTGAGGCCGATTTCATCCGCTGCGTGACCTGGCGCAAGCTCGCCGAGCAGGTAGGCCAGTACTGCGCCAAGGGCCGGCTCGTCGCCGTGGAAGGCCGGCTGCAGACGCGCAACTACGAGCAGCCGGACGGCTCGCGGCGCACCCTCACGGAAGTCATCGGCGACCGGGTCTGGTTTCTCGACAGCCGCCGCGCCGGAGCCGACGGCGACGGTGAGCAGACAGGCGCGGACGCGCAGGAGTCGCAGCCGGAATTGATCGGCGATCCGGAGGAAGGGGCTCTCGAAACCGTCGCGGACGCGTAGCACACTTGGCCCGTGGCGGGGCCGCAGTCGGCGGAATAAGTTCGGGCCGCCGCCGGCGAACGGAACGCGGCCCCGCCGCCGCGGATTGCCCCCCCAGCGCCAGAAATTTCACGATCCTTTGGAATAGTGATCGGTCGAACGGGGCGGATTTTTCACCGAAGTTCTTGCACGACAACATTCGGGTTACCGCGTAACCAATAGACATCTAAACACCGACGGGCCCTTGACCTTCCCGCCCGCCGATTATTACGCGTTGTTAACAATCGCCTTAACGTCCTCCTAACCACGGCAGGCCGGCTCCGCCGCATGATAGAGGCGGTGATCGAACGCCGGCACCGCCGGGCCCGACCGGCGCGGCGTTCACCCTAGAAGAGGAGGACGATCAATGAGACGACGCAGTCACACCATTCTCGCCGCGGGGGCTCTCGCGATCGCGGCTGCCGCGACCGTGTGGCAAATCACGGCGGGGGCCGGATCGCTTCCCGCGACGCGGGCGGCGGCCGCGCCGGCCACGCCCGTCCGCGTGTCGCAGGCCTCGCAGCAGTTTGTGATCGATCCCCAGGCGTCCGCGGCATCGTATCACGTGGGCGAGACGTTCTTCCGAAACAATCAGTTCAAAGTCGCCGTCGGCGTCACGCACCGGATCCAAGGCACGGTCTACGTCGACAGCGCCCACCCCGATCAGAGCAAGGTCGGCCCGATTACGGTCAACGTGAACCAGCTCACGTCGGACAGCGGACACCGAGACAGGGAGATCCGGGGCCGCTGGCTGGAGTCGGACAAGTACCCGACCGCGGTGTTCACGGCGACCTCGATCGAGGGGCTGCCGAAGACGGCGGCCGCCGGGCAGACCCTCCACGTCCGGATCTCGGGCAATCTCACGGTGCACGACGTGACGAAGCCCGCGGTCTTTACCGGGACGCTGCAGTACGCCGGCGACACCCTCACCGGCAACGTGGAGTCGACCGTGTTGATGACCGATTTCGGCTTCGGTCCGCCCAACATTATGATGCTGCAGACGGAGAACAAGGTGACGCTTGACTTCCAGTTCACCGCGCATACGCTAGCCGGGTAAGCGCGGGACGCTATCCGCCCCGGCCGCAACGGCGGCCGGGGCGGCAAGGGAGTGAGACCGATGAATACACGTACGCGCACGCGCAACCGCGGGCTCAAGTGGGGCCTGACCGCGGTGTCGCTCATGGCGACGCTTCTCGGCTGGAGAAGCTTTGCCGGTGCCGGCCCCCAGGCGGGTGCGCCACCCGTGGACGCACCCGCCGTCGAATCGTCCGCGTCCGCGCCGGATCCGGCCCAGTACGTGCGCATGGCCGTCGTGACCGGACCGAACGGGCAGCTCTATCTCGTCCCGCTGGCGACCGGCGCCGCGTCCGCCCCGCCTCCCATCGTGCGGACGCAGTCGTCGCGCTGACCGGGGCGCCGCCATGACGAGCGTCGCGGCGTCGCCTTCCGGGGCCGTCCGGCGTGCCGAGTTCCGGGCGATGGGAAGCGACATGACGCTTCTTACGGCCACCGAAGACGCGGACGCGGCGGCCCGGTTGGACGCCGCGCATGCCCTGGTCGACCGGTTCGAGGAGCGCCTCAGCCGCTTCCGCGGGTCCAGTGAACTGAGCCGGCTGAACGCGCAGCCGGGCCGGCCGGTCCCGGTCAGCGAGGAGTTGTGGGACGTGCTGAACCACGCGATGGATGGAGCGCGGCGCACAAACGGTCTGTATGATCCGACGATCCTCGAGGCGCTGGAACGCGCGGGCTACGATCGGCCGTTCGATGCGGTTCGAGACCGTGGCGACCTCCCAGCGCCGCCCGCCCGCCGCGCGGCGTGGCAGGACGTCGTGCTGGACTCCACCGATCGCCGCGTTACACTGCCGCCGGGGGTGCGCCTCGACTTCGGCGGCATTGGCAAGGCCTGGACCGCCGACCGGGTGGCCGCCGCGCTGTCGTCCGTGGGGCCCTGCCTGGTCGACGCGGGTGGGGATATCTCGGTGCGCGGGGTGCCGGTGGGCTGGCAGGCGTGGCCGGTAGGGGTCACCGATCCCCGCAACCCTGCCGAGACGCTCACGATCCTCGGCGTGGCGGATTGCGGCGTCGCCACCTCCGGGATCGACGTCCGGCATTGGCGCCGCGGCGGCCAGATGTGTCATCATATCATTGACCCACGGACGGGACGGCCGGCCGAGACGGATCTCTTGTCGGTCACGGTGGTCGCATCGGATGCGAAGGAGGCCAATCTGCACGCGGTCGCGACGATGATCCTGGGCTCGGACGAGGGAATGCGGTACCTTGCCGCGCAGCGCGGTGTCGACGCCCTGGCCGTCCGGCAGGACGGCGGTCTGCGCTGTACCGATGGATTTTGGGCGTACGTATGGTCCGAGCGCCGGGCCGGAGGGCGCATCGATGCATAACTGGCTGGCCGTCGTCGCGGCGTCGTTGAGTGGATCCGAGCCGCGGGCATACTGGTATCTCAGCCGCGCCGCCGGCCTGACAGCGTACGGCCTCTTATGGCTCGCCATCGTCCTCGGCCTGTCGCTCTCCAACCGCCTCGCACGGGTGTGGCCGGGCGGCCCCACCGCCGCGGACCTCCACCAGTTCGCGAGCCTTCTCGCGCTGATGTTCGCGACGGTCCACGGGCTCGTGCTCCTCGGCGATCACTACATCGGCTATACGTTCGCGCAGATTCTCGTGCCGTTCGCCGGGACCGCGTACCGGCCGCTGTGGGTCGGGCTGGGGCAGGTCGGATTTTATCTGGCCGCGGTGGTCGCCTTCAGCGCGTACCTGCGGAACTCGATCGGCTACCGTGCCTGGCGTACGCTGCACTACCTGAGCTTCGCCGTGTACCTCCTGGCCACGGTGCACGCGCTCGGCGCGGGTACCGACAGCGCGTCTTCCCTGGCGGCCCTCATCTATTGGGCCGGGGCGGTCGTCGTGGGTCTGCTGACCGTCCGGCGCGCCCTCGCCGGCGGGTCGCGGTCCGCCGGGGCGCATGGGTAACGGCGGCGTTCCCCGGGTGACGGTGCTCGTCATCGAAGACGACGAGGGCATCGCGGAACCGCTGATCTTCGGCCTGCGGGACGAAGGCTTCGAGGTGCACCACGCGGCGAGCGGCCGGGCGGGCCTCCAGCTCGCGCGCGAGACGCATCCCGACGTGGTGCTGCTCGACGTGATGCTGCCGGACGTCGACGGGTTCATCGTGTGCCGGACGCTGCGCAAGGAATCCTCGGTTCCGATCTTGATGCTGACGGCGCGCGGTCAGGAACTGGAGAAGGTGATGGGGCTCGAAGTCGGGGCGGACGACTACGTGGTGAAGCCGTTCAGTTTTCGCGAGCTCGTGTCGCGCCTCCGCGCGATTTTGCGGCGCCGGGCGCTGGACCGCGGCGAGGCTCCGCCGGCGGACCGCCTCAGCGCCGGACCGATCGCCCTCGAGCGTACGGCCCGCCGCGTATGGCGGAGCGGCCGCGCGGTCGATCTGCGGCCGCGCGAGTTCGACCTCCTGCGGGTCCTCGTCGAGCACGCCGGTCGGGCGCTGACGCGCGAGGAACTGCTGACGCAGGTGTGGGGCGCCGAATGGGTGGGCGACCCGCGAACGCTGGACGTCCATATCCACTGGCTGCGCGAGAAACTGGACGACCCGGCGGAGCCCACGCTGATCGAGACGGTGCGCGGCCACGGGTACCGGCTCGTGGACCGGCCCCCGCCCGCCGCTGATGGCCCGTAGCCTCCGCGCCCATCTGCTGGTGACGTTCCTGGCCGTCGCCATTCTCGGACTGGGCGGACTCACGGTATGGACCGGCCAGCGGCTGCAGGCGATCCGTCTCGAGCAGGCCAAGCAGAATCTCGCGCTGCAGGCGCAGCTCATCGCCGCGGCGGTCCGCGAGCCGCTGGAGCGTCTGCGCGGCGGCGAGGCCGAAGAGCATCTGACGCTCGCCGCCCTGACGCTGTCGTACGCCCGCAGCATCGGCGGACGCGTGACCGTGATCTCCCCGGAGCTCCGAGTGCTGGCGAGCTCCGATGCGCGCCTCGCCGGCAGCCTCATCGACGCGCCGGAAGTCAACGCGGCACGGGAAGGCCGCGAGCAAATCGCGCTGCGCCCCGACGAGGCGGCGGGCGGCGACAGTCTGTTCGTCGCCGCCCGTGTCGGGCGGGAGGGCGGACGGATCCCGATTGCGTTTGTGCAGCTCTCGATCCCGGCGACCGGCATCTACTCCGAGATCCGGCGGACGTGGCTCGGCCTGCTCCTGTCCGGGGGCGTGCTGCTGCTCGTGACGGTGATCGCGAGCGCGGCGCTGGCCCGCCGGATCGCCGAGCCCATCCACAGCCTGACGGAGGTCACGGAGGCGATGGCCGCCGGCGAACTGGTGCAGCCGGTCACGCCCGCCGGTCCGGAAGAGGTGGAGCGGCTGGGGCGGGCGTTCAACCGGATGGCCGAGCGCGTGCGCGACACCCTCGCCCATCAGGAAGCGTTCGTCGCGCATGCCGCGCACGAGCTCCGCTCGCCGCTCACCAATCTGCGGCTGCGTCTGGAGTTGGTGCAGGCGCCCCAACATCCCCACGACGAGATGACGCGCCGCTATCTCGCGGAGATGACCCAGCAGGTCGCATCCATGCAGCGTCTCGTGGACCACCTCCTGGCGCTGTCAGCGCTCGACGAGGACCATCAGGCGTCCCGGGCCCCGCTGGATCTGGCGCCCATCCTCTATGAGCTGGCCGACGAGATGGGCCCGCTCGCGCGGGCCGCCGGGTTGGATCTGGCCGTCGACGTCCCCGCGCACCTGCCGGCCGTGAGCGCGAACGCCGACCAGATGCGGATCGTCGTCCGGAACCTCCTCGACAACGCGGTCAAGTACACTCCGGCGCCGGGCCGCGTCACGCTCGCCGCCGCGGCGGACCGCGGCGCGGTCGTGCTGCGCGTGACGGACACGGGCGTGGGGATCCCCCGGGACCAACTCCCGTTGGTGTTTGATCGCTTCTACCGCGTGGAGGGCGGCGGCGCCCGGCGGGTCGGCGGATCCGGGCTGGGCCTCGCGCTCGTACAGGGCATCGTCAAAGCGCACGGCGGGGAGATCCGGCTTGACAGCGAGCCCGGGCGCGGCACGACGAGTACCGTGCGCCTGCTCGCGGCGGCGCCGCGCACCGAATCCCGCGATCGGAAAGGTCCAACCTAGAAAGGGGGCGTTTCCCTGACAGTACGCTTCAACTGGCCGGTCGAACTGCATCCGATGCTGGTGCACTTTTCCATCGTCCTGCTGTGTTTCGCCTTCTTCCTCGACGTCGCGGCGTGGCTGGGCGGATCGCAATCCGCGCGCACGGCGGCCCTCTACTCGCTGATTGCCGGCGCCGTCGCGACGGCGGTGTCCCTGCTCAGCGGGCTGATCACTCCGGAAGCCCGCGAGCGCGAGGGGCGGGGTGCCCTCGAGGGACTAGCCCAGCGGGGGTTCAGTCTGCAGCGATTCTTCAGCGGGCGCCTCGTGGAAGTCCATAAACACTGGGCCTACGTCCTGCTCGCACTCGTGGTCGTCTGGCTCATCGTGCGCCTCGCGGCCGAGGGACGGGCGGTGCGCTGGCACCGCGTCGCCACGGGCGTCGGGGTGCTCGCTCTCATCGCGCTGGTGGCGACGGGCTATTACGGCGGCGACCTGGTCTACGGGCGGCGGGGCCGCGAGCGGGGCGGTCGTGCGCCGATCGTGCGGACCGTCCAGGGCGCCCGCGCGCCGCTGCCCGCCGGGCGGTAGATCGAACATATATATGTCTTGACATCTATACATCACAACATTATGATCGAGGCAATCGAATCAGGACGGCTGCCACAGGCCAAAGCGCGGTGGCACCGTAGGCCAAGGCAATCGCAGGGTTAGTGCTCTGCAACGTCGACAGCGGCTGCTAGAACACGCTGATCCGTCCGTCAGAACGCTGAGGTAACGCACAGAACGATCCGGTAAGCGCGCGAGTGCGTGCGTAGACGAGGCACCCGTTGAGGTGGACGCTTCACCCCCCTCAGAAGCGCCGGGCCTGACCAGCCCCCTCGTCGACGCGCGTCCCCGCGTGTCCGCGTTTTCCTGATCCGTCCCGCCGGTCGGTTCCCGCTCTCCAAATCTGCTTCGACAAGGAGATGATCGCCATGCGCTCATGGGAGCGCGCGGCGGCGGCGCTTGCGTGTCTCACGCCGCGCGACCGTGCGTTGCTTCGCGTGCTTCGCGACCTCCGCTACCTGACGTGCGAGCAGGCGCGCCGCGCCTGCTATCCCGGTCTTGCGCCGCGCAGCGTGCGCGCCCGCCTCGGCGAACTGCGGCGTCGCGGGCTGATCGCGCCGCTCCGCCGCGGGGTGTTTGCGGACCGGCGCACGTTCTGGAGTCTCGGCCCGCTCGGCCGCGCGGCGGCGGCCGCCCTGGAAGCGGCGGAAGGCGGCGGGACCGGGGACGGTTCCGCCGCCCCATCGCGGTCCGCCGTGGTGGCGGCTCTACAGCTCGAGCACCTCAGCGGGACAAACGATCTGTTTTGCGATCTATGCGAGATCACTCGGGCGGGGCGCCTGCCGCCGCTGCGCTGGCTGGCCGCCTCCCGGTCGGCCGTCGATCTCGGGCAGACGCGCCTGGTGCCGGACGCGGCGGTGCTGATCGCCGGAGCGGACGACGGATGGTGGACGTATTACGTCGAGCGCGACCGCGGGACGATGCCGATCCAGGCGATGTGCGACAAACTGAAGCGGTACGCGCTGCTGTTCAAGATGGCCGGCGCGCAGTCCGACGATCCCGCGTGGCAGGCGCGCGCCGACGCATGGCTGTTGTTCGTCTGCGACGATCTCCGCCGGGCGAAGCGCTTGGCCGCCCTCGCGGCCGGCGCCGGCCTCGATCGTGTGTGGGCCGGCCTGGCCGATGCGTGCGCGGCCGGTCTCGCGGGATCGCTCTCTGACGTATCCGCGCCGCGGGAATGTCCCGCGCTGCCCGCATGGGCGCGGGGCGCGCTCGTGGTGTCCGATACCAGCCCGTCAACCGAGGAGGAGCCGACATGACCCGTCTATCGATCACCGTCCGTCTGATGCTTGCCGGAATCGCCCTGGCCGTCTTGTCGCCGCTGTTCCCCGGCGTGCCGGCCGCCGGTGAGATCCTCGCGTCCGCCGCCTGGGCCTGCCTGATCGGCGCGTATGCCGCGGCCCGCCGCACGCGCGTCCCGGCCGTTCCCCCGCCGGCCGGCGCCGTGTGGGCGGAGTGGCCGGACGTCGCGGACCTGGCGCGGCCGGGCGCGCTGCTCCTCGGCCTGTGGCCGGGCTCGCGGGCGCCGCTGTACCTCGATGACGAACAGGTCGCGGCGCACGCGCTGGTCCTCGGGCCGTCCGGGACCGGCAAGACCGCGGGCGTCTTCGCGCCGAACGTGCTGCTGCGCGATCCGTCGCGCGAGAGCGTCGTCGTGCTCGACGTGAAGACCGGTCCGCGCTCGCTGTGGAGCGTCACCGCCGGCCACTACGGCGACCGCGCGCACCTGTTTTGTCCGCTGCTCGACGGCTCGATCCGGTACAATCCGCTGCATCGCGCCGGGACGATCGGGGACGCGCAGCGCACGGCGGCGCTCCTGGTCCACAATACGACGCCGCGCGATCTCTCCGGCGACGCGCAGGTCTACGCCTCCGCCGCCGAGGATCTCGCCGCGCTCCTCTTTCTGCACGCGCGGGGCGCCCGGGCCGCGGGCGGCGATACCGTTGGGTCCGTGTACCGGATTCTGCTCGGCGGCGCGGGCCTGGTCCGGGCGACGCTCGCGGGAAGTCCGATCGCCGAGGTACGCGAGCGGGCCGGGGTGTTCGCGGCGCGCGAGCGCCGCGTGCGGGACGCGGCGGTCACCGGACTGCTGCAGCGCCTCGCCGCGTGGGCCGATCCCGCGGTCGACGACGCGACGAGCGGCCACTGGGACCTCGGGCAGTTGGGCCGGACGCCGGCGGCGCTGTACATCCTCTTGCCCGAGCCCGAGGCCGGGCGGCTGCAGCCGCTCGTGGCGTGGCTCGTCGCGGATCTGCTGGACACCCTGATCGAACAGGCCGATCGCGGCGAACGGCGGTGTCCGGTCCGCGTGTATCTCGACGAGTTCCGCCGCTTCGGATACCTTGCCGGGCTGAGCGACCGGCTCCCGACGCTCCGCGAGCGCGGCGTGAGCGTGGTGCTCGGCGCGCAGGTGCTGAGCCAGATCGAGGACGTCTACGGCGCGCGGGACGCGCGCTCGCTCGTGGCCAACACCGAGACGAAGCTCGTTTTCCGGGCCGGTGATCTCGAGACGGCCCGGACCGTCAGCGCGTGGCTTGGGCAGACGACGGTGCCGGCGATCTCACGGACGATCGGTCCGGGAGGCGCCCGTGCCACGGTGCAGCCGTACGTGCGGCCGCTCGCGATGCCCGACGACATCGTGCGGCTTCCCGACAACACGGTCCTCGCGCTCGCCGGCGCCCGGCGGCCCGTCGTGCTCCGTCAGGCCCGCCACTTCGACGCATCCGTTCGCGCGTTGCTCGCGGGCGGCGCGCGGCGGGAGCCGCCGTTTGTCCTGCGGCCTCGACCGAATGGCACGCCGGCGTCCGCGCCGGCCACCGTCATGCCCGCGGCGTCGGCCGCTCCCTGCGCGCCCCAGCCCGGGCCGGCCTCGCGCCGGCGGCCGGCTCCCAGGCCGCTCGGCGGCGTCCATGTCTGACGCTGGGCGGCGCAGTCCGTTGGTCAGCGCATCCCGAACACCGTCGGTGACGCCCGCCATACTCTCCAGCATCTCGGCAATCCGCTGCTGTTCGGCGCTGCGGTCGACGAACTTCGCCCGGCGTGATTCATCGAACACGACGTCGTTACGAAATGAGGGCCGCCGCCGAGTGAGTAGGGGCGCCACGCGGCCGCGCAGAAAGCGAAACGAATGAACGGCAGCGCGGATGTGGTCATCATCGGCGGCGGGATCGTCGGCATCTCGGCCGCCTACTTCCTGAGCGAGGCCGGCGTGCGCGACATCGTCGTCCTCGAACAGACGACGGTGGGCGCCGGCGCCACCGGCCGGGCGGCCGGCGTCATGCTGGTGCAGAGCGGCTCGGACGCCGATCTGAGCTTTCAGTTGGAGGCCATCGCCGTCCACCGGCGCTTCCACGAAGAACTCGGGACCGACCTGCGCGCGACCGGATCGCTGCTGCTCTGGCGCTCGCCCGGCGACGCCCAGGCCGCGCGAGACCGGCTCGGGTTTCACGCGGACCGCGGGATTATCGTGGAAGCCCTCGGCCCCGACGACCTTCGCCGCGAGTTTCCGTATCTCGCGGCCGACGATGTGGTCCTCGGCACGTACACCGGTGTCGATCAATGGGCCACGCCGCTTGCCACGGTGCAGCGGCTCGCCGACGCCGTCCGCGGCCGCGGCGTCGTCATCCGGGAAGGCGCCCGAGTCGTCGACGTCGAGACCGACGGCAACCGGGTGCAGCGGGTCGTGACGCAGGACGGCGGTATGGCCGCCGGGAGCGTGATCAATGCTGCCGGGGCCTGGGCCCGCGATCTCGGCGAGCTGAACGGCGTGCGCCTCGCCGTGTCGCCGCGGAAGCGCCAAGTGTTCGTCCTCGAATCGCCGCCCGGGGTCCCGTCTGACTCGGCCTTTATATTGGAAGAAGAAGACGATTTCTACTGCAAAACGCGCGCCGAAGGGCTCATCATGGTCTGCGGGCAGCCGCCGGGCGAGACGCTCGACGACGTGGTGGAGTGGGGCTACCTCGACGACGCCCTGTCCCGCACGGAGCGGCGGATTCCCGCGGCCCGTTCCATGCCGATCGTCGGCGCGTGGGCCGGGATCCGGCCGGTCTCCCCCGACGGCAAGCCGTCGCTGGGGCCGGCTGCCGGGCTCGAAGGCTACTATGTCGCCGGGGGCTTCGGCGGTCAGGGCTTCACCCAGGGTCCGCTCGGCGGCCGCCTCGTGGCGGAACTGATCACGACGGGCCGGCCGAGCCTCGACCTGGCGCCCTTCCGGCCGGACCGCGCCGTCCGTTCACCGCGGCCGCGCTGACGCGCGGCGCGCAAATCCACATGTGGATCGACGCGCATCTGCATCTCGACGCGGCCGAATTTGAGGCCGATCGTGACGAGGTCGTGGCGCGCGCCGCATCGGCCGGGGTCGGCCTGATGGTCTCCGCCGCGACGACCGTCGCCGGCGCCGAACGCGTCCTCACCCTGACCCGCCGGTATCCGGCGGTCCGCGCCGCGGTGGGCGTGTATCCGGAGCACGCCGGCGAGGTGGACGCGGCGGCCGTCGGCGCCCTCGAGCGTTTGGCCCGCGACCCCGCGGTCGTCGCGATCGGGGAGATCGGTCTCGACTACGTGCGCGGCGCCGCGGCCAAAGCGGCGCAGATCGACGCGTTTCGCGCGCAGGTCCGGCTCGCGCGCCGGCTCGACCTGCCGGTGGTGGTGCACGATCGTGAGGCGCACGACGATGTCGAGCGGATATTAGGAGACGAAGGCGCGTCGAAGGTGATTCTTCATTGTTTTTCAGGCCCGCCGGAGATGGCGGCGCGGTGCGCCGCCGCGGGATGGATGATCTCGCTCGCGGGGCCGGTGACGTTCCGAAACGCGGAAAGTCTCCGGGACGTGGCGCGGGCGCTGCCGGACGACCGGCTGCTGGTTGAGACGGACGCCCCGTACCTCAGTCCGGTGCCGGTGCGGGGCCGCCGGTGCGAGCCTGCCTTCGTCGTTCACACGGCGCGCGCGATCGCGGACCTCCGCGGCGTCCCGGTCGCCGCGCTCGAGGCGGTGGTGGAGCGGAACGCCCGCCGCGCCTTCGGCGTTGTCGAAGAGAGGTCTCGGTCCGGGAGCGCCGAACGGTCGGCGGAGAAGGAGCGGTGAGACGCGGTATGAGGAAACCGTGGCACGGCCGCCGCTGGGTCGCGCTGCTGCTCGTGGTCACGGCCGCGGCGGTCCTGGTCGGCATGCCGGGGGAACAGCGTTCCGCCGCCGCGCTGACGTTTCCGTCGACCGCGGATGAAGTCAAGTTCGGCGCCCAAATCGCCAAGCAGATTGAATCGCAGTTCCGGATTATCAACGATCCCGCGCAGGTGGCGCGCCTGCAGCGGGTGGGCGACGCGATCGCCCGCGTCGTCGAGCGCCAGGACCTCACGTATCACTTCAAGATCGTCGCCGTCCCGGGCATCAACGCGCTGTCGATTCCCGGCGGGTGGGTGTACGTGACCGAGGGCATGATGCGGTTCGTGCGATCCGACGACGAGCTCGCCGCCGTGGTCGCGCACGAGATGACGCACGTCAACCACCGGCACTATTACATCCAGGCGGACCGCGAGCGGCATCTCACGCCGGCGCTGCTGGTCGCCCTGGCGCTGTCGGTGCTCGCGCACTCCCCGGCGCCGCTCCTCGGCGTCCAGATCTCGCTGCAGGCCGTGATGAACAACTATCAGCGCGACCTGGAGCACGAAGCCGACCTGAACGGGGTCGTGTACCTCACCAAGACCGGTTACTCGCCTGTGGCGATGCTGACCCTGATGGAGCACCTGGCCCAGGAGAGCCGGTTCGTTGGACAGCCGGACCCGACGGGGCTCGAGGACCACCCGCTGCCCCAAGAACGCGTCGACTACATCCGGGCGGATTTGCAAAACCGGCACATTCCGATCGTGCGCCGCCCGGTCGAGGGGTACCTCAAGATCGCGCTCGAGCCCGCGCAGCCCGCCGCCGGCGCACCGGTGACGGTTCGCGTCGACGGCCAGCCGATCGTGACGCTCGGGGCGTCGGTTGACGGACAGGCGGCGGCCGACCGCGCACTGGCCCTCGCCGTCCGGCTCAACACGTTCTTCAACCGGGATCCCGAGCCGTTCGACGTCCGGGCGGTCGCGGCCGCCGGCACGTGGAGCGTCGTCGGCGGAGAGATGCCGCTGTTCGAGGTGACCCCGCAGGACGCCGCGTTCGCGCAGACGACGCCGGAGGCGCTGGCCGGGGACATCCACGCGAGGCTCGCGCGGGTCATCGCCGCCGCGCCCTACGTCCGGAAGTTCTGAGTGGAGGTCCACGTCGCGTTCCTGCCGCAGGAAGCCGGCGACATGCGCCGCCGCGTGGCCGTGGTGATCGACGTGCTGCGGGCGACGACGTCGATGCTCACGCTCCTCGAGCGCGGCTGCGCCGAGGTCGTGGTCGCGCCGAGCGTCGAGGCGGCCCGCCGCTACGCTGCGGAGAGCGCCGCGAGGCGTGTCGCGTCGGCGGTCGAGGTCGGCCGCCGGGGTGAGGACGCGCCCCCCGTCCCGGCGCTGCCGGTCCGCACCGCCGGGGAAGAGGGCGGGCTCCCGCCGGAGGGCTTCGAGTTCGGCAACAGCCCCGCGGCGTTTGCGCGCGCGGACGTCGTGGGGAGCCGGTTCGTGATCGCGACGACGAACGGCACCAAAGCCCTGCACGCCGTGCGCGGCGCGCCGGTCGTGTTCACGGCGTGCCTGCGCAACCGGGCGGCCGCCGCGCGCGCGGCCGTCGAGGCCGCGCGCTGCGGCGGCTTCGATCTCACCGTGGTGTGCGCGGGACGGGAGGGGCGGTTCAGCCTCGACGACGCGTACGCCGCCGGCGGGGTGGTCGACGCGGTCGATGAGCAGCTCGCGGGCCGGACGCCGTCGGCGTCGACCGACGCGGTGCTCGCGGCGCGGACGCTCTACCGCGCGTGGCCCGACCCCCTCGACGTGTTCCGGCAGACGGCGGGGGGCCGCAACGTCGTGGCGATCGGGCTCGAGGAGGACCTGCGTTACTGCGCGGTGCGGGACTGCTCAGAGCTCGTGCCGCGGGTCGGGGAGGGCCTCACGCTGTTGGCGTGAGCGCCGTTTCTCCTCGATGAGACAGCGTTTCCTTCACTTGGCGGCGTGCGTGCTCGGGATCGCGCTGGCGGCCGGCGCTGCCGGTCCCGCCGCGGCGCAGGCCGCGGAGGTGCTCCTGCGCGTCGGCGACGCGGCGGTGCCGCCGGGGACGATCGTCGACGGCGACGCGGTCGTGATCGGCGGCACGCTCGACGTGGGCGGCACGGTGACCGGCAACGCCACCGCCGTCGGGGGGGCCGTGCACGTCAGCGGACAGGTCGGCGGCGACGTGCGCGCCGCGGGCGGCAACGTCATCCTCGATTCCACGGCCGTCGTCGGCGGGACCGTCCAGTCATCCGGCGGGAGCGTGCGCATCGCGCGGGGCGCCATCATCCGCAAGGCGCCGCCGGGCCGCCCTGCGCCGCCGATGCCGCCCGTTCCCACCGTTCCGCCGATGCCGTTTCCGCCGTCGCCCGGGCCGTCGCCGTCAGTTCTCCCGTGGCTGTTCCCCTGGCTGCCATCGTGGGTCCCGCATACATTCTTCGGCATCCTCGCCGTCTGGAAGCTCGTGGGGGGTGTGGTACTGCTGCTCACGCTCCTTACCTTCGTCGGCACCGCGTGGATCACGGCCGCGATGTTCCCCGGCGCCACGGCGGTGGTCGCGGGCGCCCTCGACCGGAGTCCCGCGGCCTCCGTTGTGGCCGGTGTGCTGGTGTGGCTCCTCATCGGACCGGTCGCCGTGCTGCTCGTTCTGAGTGTCGCGGGCATCTTGCTCGTACTGCTGTTCTTCTCGGCTCTGCTCATCGCGGTTCAGTTGGGCATCAGCGCGGTCGCGGTGCTGGTGGGGCGCCGCGTGCGCCCCGGACGAATCGCGCTCGAGGCGGCAGTCGGCGCGCTCCTGCTCGCGATCGCGTTCGCGGTCCCGCATCTCGGGTGGCTGGCGGTCTTCGCGGCGACGACGTGGGGTACCGGCGGCGTTGTCGTCTCGATCGTGGAGCGGCGCCACCATCGCGGCCCGGTCCCGCCGGCCCCGTCCACACCGCCGCCGGCGATCCCCGCGCCGCCTCCGCTGTAGCGGCAGACGGTCTCCGCGCGTCTGCTATAATAGATGGGTAACGCGCGCCCGTAGCTCAGCGGATAGAGCGTCGGCCTCCGGAGCCGTAGGTCGGGGGTTCAAATCCCTCCGGGCGCGCCAGATTTTAGTAGGCTTCAGCGACCCCGCCTAACTTCATGGTGCGTGATGCCCGCGCGCCTGTACCGGCGAAACACTGCAGAAAATGCAAGAGCCCGGACCTCCGACTTGCGCATGCTCCGGGCTCTTGGCCTATTGACGGCGCGCCGAGTGGCTGTTCTAATGCGCTGGACGCGGCGCGTTGGGGTGATTGGTGTCCGCGGCGCTACACGTCTGGTTCATCGTCCATCCGCCGTTTGTGCACCGGTAGTAGGAATGCCCTTGATAGGCATACCGTTGGTTCACCGGATAGGTCGAGGGGAGATATGTCGGCACGGTGCCAGACGGGAAGTAGACCGGTTGGCTGGTTGTGTTGAACGGCGTCGACGTCGGTGTGTACGTCGGCTGCCCCGTACTGTCGTGGCCCATCAGATACCCAACGATCCCACCCAACAGGGCCGCTCCGAGACCGATCACGAGCGGCGACGAGAGAAATGAGCCAGACGTCGAACCAGGCGTCGAGGATTGGGCCTGGGCCGTTACGTTGACCTGACTCAGCACGAGCGTGTTGCCGGTCGGAATGAGCACCGCGGTCGCGGAGTCGCCGGCATACGACTGAAGTGAACATAGTGAAACGGCACTTCCGTTCACGTAGGCCACCGTTTGGTTCGTCGCCTGGAACGTGTCCGTGCCGCCGCTGGTGACCATCGTGACCTGCCCGGTTTGGCAGTCGGCGGATTGAAAGGTCCCTTGGACTTGCACGGATTGCGACACCTGCGCATTCGCGACGCCCGCAAATCCAAGGCACACGAGGAGAACACTGATCGCTACTGCAGTCGCGTCTCGCATGTCGGTTTCGATCTCCGATTCTCTTGGCGCTAAGTTTGTACTCGTCTGTGGTAGTAACAATACTTGCGCTGAGCGGTGCGGTCTGTTCAATCTTGCTCACTGAGGGGAACCTGGCGTTGCGCGCGAGCTGTTTCCGCACCGTCTGCGGCAGGACCAGGACGGGAGGGGTGGCGGTATGAAGCGGCGCCAAGGGCATGGCATCGTATATGCTGCCGCCGGAGCCATAGGCCGGGGGTTCAAATCCCTCCGGGCGCGCCAGTTGTCAATGAAAAGAGCGAGGGGGCGGTTGACCGCCTCCTCGCTCGGCTTTCTCTGCGGTGCTAGCGGCAGCGCGGGGGGGCGTTCCCGCTGGCGGCGCATCCGCGATCCTGGGACCATGCCCGGGGCATCGGGCCCTTGTAGAACCGGCCCTCGTAGCTGCGGTACCGCGGATGGTATGCTCCGTCATAGTTGTAGCGGGCGCCGCTCGCGTAATAGTGCCCGTACGGATAGCGGTAATAGACGCCGTTCTGGTCGCGGCTGATGAGATAGACCACACCGGCGATCACCGCGAGGCCCAAGATGGTGCCGACCACGTTCAGGGACTGCGCGTGCGCCGGGGGCAGCGCCGCCGGCGCGATGTTGACACCGACGAACGCGAGCGCAAGGACCAACAGGCAGACGGACGCCTGCTGGATGAGATTCCGACCGGCCGAACTGGCCATACTGTCACCTCCGCAGATTTTCGGGCCGCAATGGATTGGTACTGTCCATAGTCATCCCCACATCGTCTCCGGTTTATGCTTCAGCGGATGGAGCGGCGGCCTGCGGAGTGGCAGGTCGAGGGGGCAAATTCCTCCGGATGAGTTGCGGACGATCGGTAGAAGAGATCCAGAATCCTCGCCGCGCCGACGAACGCCGCCACCACGCCGAGCGCGAGGAACTGCTGCCACGTCAATCCCGACCCGAGGGGATCCGGCATCGCCGGCTCCTTCCGGTTCCGACGGGCGTCACAGACGCCGCTCCGCCGGAGACCGGCTTCACCATACCTTCGGATCCGCGATGCCGATATGATCTCGATCACACCTCCGGCCGTCCCGGTATAATGCGGATATGCTGTTCCTGAAGGCCTTTGTAATTGGCCTTTCGATCGCCGCGCCCGTCGGTCCGATCGGCGTCCTGTGCATCCGGCGGACGCTGGTGTTCGGCCGGCGCATCGGCTTCGTGTCGGGGCTCGGCGCCGCGACCGCGGACGCGTTCTACGGCGCGGTCGCCGCGTTCGGACTCACGGTGCTGTTCCGCTTCTTCGTGCAGAACGCGCGCCCGCTCCATCTCATCGGCGGAGCCCTGCTGCTGCTGATCGGCGTCCGCACGATGCTCGCGCGGCGCGACGTGGCCGTCTCCCCGGACGGTCCGGCGCGTTCCGGCGGCCTCCTGCCCGCATACGCGTCGACGTTCTTCCTGACGATCACGAATCCGATGACGATCATCAGCTTCGCCGCGGTCTTCGCGGTGATCGCGCCGGCGGGCGGACTCGACTACCGGTCGGCCGCCGTCACGGTCGCGGGCGTCTTCCTCGGCTCGGCCGCGTGGTGGCTCGTCCTCAGCACCGGGGTCGGCGCCGTCCGGCAGGCCGCCGGTGCACGGCTGCTCGTATGGGTGAGCCGCCTCTCCGGCGGCGTCATTGCAGGCTTCGGCGCGGCGCAATTGGTCGAGCGGACCTAGCGCGCGCTCCGCGGCCGCCGTTCATACCTTCCAAGAAACCTTCACAACTTAGCGGAACCTTTTCTCCACCGCTTACGCTTTTATCTCGATTGCGCGCAGTGAAGACACTATGAAGGCGGGAGGAGAACGGAGTGAAGAAGATTCGATCCTATCAGGTGATCATCGCGCTGATTGCCGTCCTGGCCGCGGGGTTGACGTTCGCATCGGTCCGGATGCACGCATCGGCGCAGACCCAACCCCCGGCGCAAACGGGGCAGCATCACGGGAATCGCGTGTTCGGCACAATCCAGTCGGTCTCGGCGGGGTCGTTCGTCGTGGCGGGCCGCGACGGCAAGACGTACACGGTGAAGACCACCGCTGCGACGAAGGTGCTTACGCAGTCGAACGCCGGCCTCCGCGACATCAAGGCCGGTGACATGGTCCGGATCATGGCGCAGAAGGCGCAGGACGGCTCGCTCACCGCGACGGCCGTGCAGGCGGCGCCGGCCGGGCTTGGCTACGCGGGGCCCGGACGCGGCGGCGTCCGTGACACGAATTCGGGCCGGGTGTTTGTCTCCGGCGCCGTGGCCGGCGTGACCGGCACGTCGCTCTCCGTGGCTTCGGCCGGCGGGACCGCGACGACCGTCGCCGTGCCAGCGTCGGCGAAGATCTCACGGCTCGTCAGCGTGCCGGTGACCACGCTTGCGACCGGCGCGCACGTGGCCGCGATGGGCACGCTCAATTCGGACGGGTCGCTTTCGGCCTCGACGATTATGGTGGTGACGGGAAGGCGGTAACGCGACGGTTCCTCACCGTTTGACTCCGAGGACGATGGCCTCGCCCCACGCGAACGCGAGGTCGTCGTTCTCGGCTTTTATCTGAAACTCCGCGCGCGCTTCGGGGCTCGCGTTCACGAACTCCGCCCGCAGCGCGGCGGCATCGGCCTCGCTCATGCCGGCCCGCCGCGACCACTCCCCGAAGTGCTGCGGGATCGCGGTTTTCTCGACGGCCTGCACGGCGAGGCCGGCAGACTCGAACAGCGTCCCCAGGCGGCTCGGCGGCACGTTCAGGACGTGGGACCGGTCGCGCCGGACCTCCCACCGGTTCATGAGGTCGTCGAGGGCCGGATCTTCCGGCGCGCACGTGTCGTCGATCAGGACGCGGCCGCCGGGGCGCGTCACCCGCGTCATTTCGGCGATCGCGCGGGGCAGGTTCGGAAAATGATGGGAGGCGTACCGGCATACGACGAGGTCGAAGACGTCGTTCCGGAAGGGCAGGGCCTCGGCGTCGCCGAGGCAGAAAGTCACGTTGGCCAGCCCGCGTTCGTCCCGAAGCCCGCGCGCCTCGCGTACCATGCCCGCCGTGAAGTCGAGGGCCACGACGCTCCGGCCCCGCTCGGCCATCGCAAACGCCGTGAAGCCGGTGCCGGTCGCGACATCCAGGACGCGGTCGGTTGGGGCCGGAGCGGCGAGCCGCCTGAGGATCTCAAGACCGCTCGACTGCTCGTGCCGCCGGCTGACCGTGTACCAGCCGGCCTGCCGGCCGAACTGCGACTGGACGGCCTTTTTCGCTGCCTCTGCGTCGTGCACTGCGCACCCTCCCGGCGACGGCGTCGCATCCCGGCGGCTAGTCCCGCGTGAGCGGGGGAAGGAGCCGATCGATACCGCGCGAATGGACGGTTCCGTGACGCTGGAAGCATGGCACGGGTCGCCGCTGCTCCTGATTCTCACGCTGGCCGGCGACGCCCTGTGTTTTCTGTTCGCGCTCGTCGGCGAACTGACCGGGCGCCGCCGGTTGCCGCATCTGTTCTGGTGGATTCTCTGGTTGGCGCAGGTCCCCCTGGCGATCGCCGCGGTCGCCGGCATCGGGTTGTTCGCGGCGGGCGCGCGGCCCCGGACCCCGTATCACTTCATGTACGACGCGCTGATCGTCCTGACGCTGCTGGCCCTCTACCTGCTGCGGCCGGGCGGCGCGCTGCGCGCCGCGCTGAACGAAGGCACCTTCCGCGAATCGCGGTGGATGACGCTGCTCGTCCTCTTCCTCGGGGGACTCGTCGGCCGGGCGTACATGACAGGGGCGATCGGGCGCTGACGGCCGCAAGGCCGCCGGCCCGGGCGCCGCGCCCGTTCTTTCCTACTGCCGCTGCACCGGCAGGTGCGATGCCGTCCAGGCGGTGATGCCGCCGACGAGATCGGCCACGTCCGGCACGCCGTGCCGCTCGAGCAGGCTCGCCGCGATCGAGGAGCGATAGCCGCTCGCGCAGTGCACCACCACCGGCCGCGGCCCGCTCGGGACTTCCGCGATCCGCTCCGGCAGGTGCTGCAGCGGGATGTGCATGCTGCCCTCGATGCGGGCGTCGCGCCGTTCGCCGTCGCTGCGCACGTCGAGGACGATCGGCGGCTCCGGCGACGCGAGCAGCTCGGCCAGCGCCGGCGCGGTGACCCTCGGCGTCCTGCGCATCAGGTCGCGGCGCGTCCCGATGGCCTCCATGCCGTGCTCGAGGTATCCGGCCACGTGATCGAAGCCGATCCGGCCGAGCCGCATCGCCGCTTCGGACTCCCGGCCGCCCGGCGCGACGATGACGATCGGTTGCTCACGGTCCAGCAGCGTCCCCGCCCACGTCGCGTACTGCCCGCCGAGGCCGATGTTGACGCTGCCGAGCAGATGGGCTCCCGCGAAGTCCGCGGGATCCCGCGCGTCCAGCAGCTGGGCCCGTGAATCCCGCAGCCGCAGCGCGTCGTCGATGCCGAGGCCTCGTACACCGCGCGCCAGCGCGTGGTCGAGCGTCTGGTGTTCCCTGGTGTTCAGGATCGCGTCGTACGTGAAGTACGACGGGGCGTCGGGCTGGTCCGCGGTGATGATCTTGATGAACTCCTCCCGGCTCATCTCCTGCAGGGCGTAATTGTACCGGCGCTGGTCGCCGATGGTGGAGACGGTCTCCTTGCTGATGTTCCTGCCGCAGAGGGAGCCGGCGCCGTGGGTCGGGTACACCAGGGTGTCGTTCGGCAGCGCGAGGAGCTTCGTGCGCAGCGAGTCGTAGAGCATGCCGGCGAGTTGCTCTGCCGACCATCCCAGCGCAGCGCGGAGATCGGGCCGGCCGACGTCGCCGATAAACAGCGTGTCGCCCGTCAGCACCGCCTGCGGGCGCACGCCGTCCTTCTTGAGGTTGAACACCAGGAAGCAGATCGATTCGGGAGAGTGCCCGGGCGTCTCGAGCGCCGTGAGGCGCACGCCCCCGAGCGAGACCGAATCGCCGTCGCCGAGCGGCGTGAAGGCGTACTCGGCCTTGGCCTGCCGGCCGAGGTAGATCGCCGCGCCCGTGCGGTCGCGCAGCTCGAGGTGGCCCGCCAGGAAGTCCGCGTGAAAATGCGTCAGCAGCACGTGCCGGATCGTGAGCCCCAGCCGGGCGGCGTCGTCCAGGTACTGGTCGATGTCCCGCTGCGGATCGACGACCGCGGCGGCACGGCTCTCCTCGTCGGCCACGAGATACGACGCGTGGGCGAGGCAGCCGAGGTAGTACTGCTTGAGGATCATTCAGGCTGCGGCACGATCCGGATGTACGGTCTCGGCGCCTTCCAGCCGCGCGGATAGGTCTTCTTCGCGTCCTCGTCCGAGACCGACCCGGCGATGATCACGTCGTCGCCGCGCTTCCAGTTGACCGGCGTCGCGACCTTGTGCTTGGCGGTGAGCTGCAGCGAATCGATGACCCGGAGCACTTCATCGAAGTTGCGGCCGGTCGTCATCGGATACGAGATCGTCAGCTTGATCTTCTTGTCGGGTCCGATGACATAGACCGTGCGAACGGTCTGGTTGTCGGCCGCGGTCCGGCCGTCGCACGAGCCGTCGAGGTCGGCCGGCAGCATCTCGTAGAGCTTGGAGACCTTGAGGTCGGTGTCGCCGATCATCGGGTAGTTCGGCGCGTGTCCCTGCGTCTCTTTGATGTCGTTCGCCCACTTGGCGTGGTTGCCCACGGGATCGACGCTCAGGCCGATGACCTTGGTGTTGCGCCGGTCGAACTCCGGCTTGATCTTGGCCATGTAGCCGAGCTCGGTCGTGCAGACCGGCGTGAAGTCTTTCGGATGCGAGAACAGCACGGCCCAGGAGCCGCCGAGCCACTCGTGAAAGCGGATCCGGCCCTCCGTCGTCTCCGCTTCGAAATCCGGGGCGACGTCGCCCAGCCGAAGTGCCATGTCATACACCTCCGAGTTTTCTGCGTCTCCATACTACCGTAACTACCGTAAGGAGTCGTAAAGAAATAACTTGACGATTTCTTCGTTTTCGCCGATGCTGGTGGTGTGGAAGCCGAGCGTGCGATCCGGATTAAGTACCGCGCGCTGGTGCCCGCGATGGACGAGCGGCACCGACGGTGGTGGGCTGGCACGGAGGCGCGGGCGCTGGGGCGGGGCGGGATCGCCGTGGTCGTGCGGGCGACCGGCTTGGCTCGCAATACGATTGTGCGCGGACTCGCGGAGTTGGCGCAGAGGAAGACGCTGGCCCTCTCGCGGGTGAGACAAGCGGGGGGTGGGCGGAAGCGGACGACCGTGTTGCTCCCCGGCCTGACGACGGCCTTGGAGGCCTTGGTGGACCCGGTGACACGCGGGGATCCGGAGTCGCCGTTGCGCTGGACCTGCAAGAGCACGCGGCGCTTGGCCGCGGAGTTGACCCGGCACGGCTATGCGGTCAGCCACACGTTGGTGACCGGCCTCCTGCATGACCTGGACTATAGTCTGCAGGCCAACCGGAAGACGCTGGAGGGCGCCGGGCATCCCGATCGGAATGCGCAGTTCGAACACATCAATGCCGCCGTCACGGCGCAGATAGCGCGCGGCCAGCCGGCGATCTCGGTGGACACCAAGAAGAAGGAACTGGTCGGCCGCTTCAAGAACGGCGGGCGGGCTTGGCGCCCCCAGGGGCACCCGGAGCAGGTGCAGGTGCATGACTTCGTGGACCCCGCGCAGGGCAAGGCGATCCCCTATGGCGTGTACGATCTCGGACGCAACCTCGGCTGGGTCAGTGTGGGGGTGGATCATGACACCGCCGCGTTCGCCGTGGCCACGATCCGACGCTGGTGGCGCGAACGGGGGCGGACGCAGTACCCGCGTGCCACGTCGCTCCTCATCACCGCCGATAGTGGCGGAAGCAATGGGGCGCGTCTCCGCCTCTGGAAATGGGAACTCCACAAGCTGGCGCGGGATACCGGCTTGGTCATCTCGGTCTGTCATCTCCCGCCGGGGACCAGCAAGTGGAACAAGATCGAGCATCGCCTCTTCGCCTTCATCTCGCAGACGTGGCGAGGCCGACCGCTGCTCACGCATGCGGCGATCGTCAGTCTCATCGCGGCCACCACAACCACGGCGGGCCTCAAGGTCCGCTGCGTGCTGGACACCCGCAAATATCCCAAGGACCTGAAGCCAACGGCGGAGCAGATGAGGGCCATCACGTTGAAACCCGACAACTTCCACGGAGATTGGAACTACAGCATCCTTCCGCCGAAATAGTCAAGTAATTTCATTACAGTCCCTAAGGCCGCCCGCGCGGACGTGCGTGACGCCCCAACGACTGGAGGTCCCCCGATCGCGGGGGGGGTCTCGCCCGGAACGGAGGCCACGTTCGGCGAAGCCCGGCGAGTTCCTTGACATCGGGGGTGCGGTTTTGGTAGAGTCGTTTGACAGTTTCGCATATACAGGCGATGAGGAGGCCGGGCCGCGGTTACCCGGATCCGAGAGAGCTGGGTCAGGTGTGAGCCAGCATCCGGAACCGTGACCGCTCACCTCCGAGCCGCGGACCCAAAGGCGCGAGACGCCGAGTAGCATCCGCCGGACCCCGCCGTAACCGGGATGAGAGCCGTCCGAGCCGCCTCCGGCCGGACGGAACTAAGGTGGTACCGCGGGAAGCCCCGTCCTTAGATGGCTTTCCGCGGTTTCGTTTTTTGGGGCGGGCAGGGAGACACAGGGGAGGAGCGGTGTGATGGCGCGTCAGGCATCGTCTACGGTGAAGCCGGGTCCGGCTGCCACGGTGAAGCGCATGTTGGGGTCGCAGGCCCTGATCGAATGCCTGCACCGGGTCGGCGTCGAGGTCATCTTCGGCCACCCGGGCGGCGCGGCGCTCCCGCTCTACGACGCGCTCTACGACGCGCGCGGCATCCGGCACGTCCTCGTGCGGCACGAGCAGGTCGCCGCGCACGCGGCCACCGGCTATCACCGCGTCACGGGCAAAGTCGGGGTCTGCATGGCGACGTCCGGACCGGGCGCGACCAACCTGATCACCGGCATCACCGACGCGATGATGGACTCCGCGGGGATCGTCGCGATCACGGGCCAGGTCAGCACGCTCGCGATCGGCCGCGACGCGTTCCAGGAGGCCGACGTCACCGGCATCACGATGCCGGTCACCAAGCACAACTGCATCGTCCAGAAGTCCGAGGAGCTGCCGCGGCTCGTGCTGCAGTCGTTCCTGATCGCCGGCAGCGGCCGGCCGGGTCCGGTCCTCGTCGACATCCCGCGGGACATCGCCGCGGCCGAGTATGAGTTCGAATTTCCGGAGCAGGTGACGCTGCGCAGCGGCAAGATTCCGCCGGCCATCCCCAGCCCGAACCAGATCGCCGCCGCCGCGGCCCTCCTCGGCGGGGCGTCGCGCCCGCTGATCTACGCCGGCGGGGGCGTGATCACCGCGAACGGCGCGGCCGAGCTGACGGCGTTTGCCCGCAAGGCGCGGATTCCGGTCACGACGACGCTCATGGGCAAGGGCGCCTTCCCGGAGACGGATCCGCTGTCGCTCGGGATGCTCGGCATGCACGGGACCGCCTACGCGAACCACGCGATCAACACCGCGGACGTCATCCTCGCCGTGGGCGTGCGCTTCGACGACCGCGTGACCGGCCGCGTGAAGGACTTCGCCCCGCACGCGAAGTTCATCCATATCGACATCGATCCGGCGGAGATCGGCAAGATCAAGCCGGCCCACGTGCCGATCGTCGGCGACGCGCGCGAGTCGGTGCGGGTGCTGGCCGCGCAGCTCACCCCGCCGGTGTGCGAGCCGTGGCACGCGCAGCTGGCGGAGTGGAAGGCGCGCTACCCGCTGCGGTACCGGCAGAACGGCGACGTGATCAAGCCGCAGTTCGCGATCGAGGAGATCTACAAGGCCACCGAGGGCCGGGCGATCGTGACGACCGACGTCGGCCAGCACCAGATGTGGGCGGCGCAGTTCTACCTGACGACGGAGCCGCGGACGTGGGTCAGCTCGGGCGGCCTCGGGACGATGGGCTTCGGGTTCCCCGCGGCCCTCGGCGCCCAGGTCGGGCGGCCGGACGCGCTCGTGTGCGCGATCGTCGGCGACGGCGGCTATCAGATGACGATGCAGGACCTCGCGACGGCGGTCGAGTGGGGCCTGCCGATCAAGATCTACGTCATCAACAACGGCTCGCTCGGGATGGTCCGGCAGTGGCAGCAGCTCTTCTACCGCGAGCGGTACTCCCACGTGTTCTTGAAGAACCCGGATTTCGCCAAGGTGGCGGACGCCTTCGGCGCCGTGGGGATCAGCGCGCGCCGGCCGGAAGAGGTCGGCCCCGCGGTGCGGCGGTCGCTCGAGGTCACGGACCGGCCGTGCGTGGTCGACATCCTCTGCGATCCCGAGGAGAACTGCTACCCGATGATCCCGTCGGGCCAGTCCATCAAGGAGATGATCGTCGAAGATGATCGCATCCGCGACTGAGGCCCTCAACGGCACCTCCCCGCGGACGCAGCGGCCGATGAAGCACACCATCTCCGTGCTGGTGGACAACGCGCCGGGCGTCCTGATGAAGGTCGCCGGGCTGTTCCGCCGGCGCGGCTACAACATCCACAGCCTGGCCGTCGGCGTCACGGAGCAGCCCTCGGTCTCGCGGATGATCATCGTCGTCGAGGGCGAGCCCGAGATCCTCGAGCAGATCATCAAGCAGCTGAACAAGGTGATCGAGACCATCAAGGTCAACGACGTCACCGGCTTCAACACGGTCGACCGGGAGCTGGCGCTGATCAAGCTCAACGCCACCCCGCAGACGCGCATGGAGATCATGGAGATCAGCAACGTTTTCCGCGCGAACGTCGTCGACCTGACCGAGAAGACGATGACGCTCGAGGTGACGGGGCGGTCGGACAAGATCGACGCCATCCTGTCGCTGCTCTCGAAGTACGGCGTGCGCGAGATGGTCCGCACGGGCCAAGTGACGCTCGTGCGCGGCACCCAACCGACCTAACCCCCGGGCGGAACCCCCAAGGAGGCGGCGCACAGATGCCGGCCAAGGTCTACTACGAGCAGGACGCCAACCTGAACGTGCTCCGCGGCAAGCGGATCGCGGTGATCGGGTACGGCAGCCAGGGCCACGCGCAGGCGCAGAACCTGCACGACAGCGGCGTGGCGGTGGTGGTCGGCCTCTACAAGGGCAGCCGGTCGTGGGAGCAGGCGGAGGCGGACGGCCTCGAGGTCGCGACCGTCGCGCAGGCCGCGGCCCAGGCCGACATCATCCAGGTCCTCATCCCCGACGAGATCCAGTCCCGGGTCTACCGCGAAGAGATCGCGCCGCACCTCACCGCCGGCAAGGCCCTTGGCGTGTCGCACGGCTTCAGCATTCACTTCAACCAGATCGTGCCGCCGGCCAATGCCGACGTGTTCATGATCGCGCCGAAGAGTCCCGGCCACCTGCTGCGGCGCATGTACGTCGAGGGCAAGGGCGTCCCCTCGCTGCTCGCGGTGCACCAGGACCACACCGGCAAGGCGCGCGCGATCGCGCTCGCGTACGCGCACGGCATCGGCAGCCTCCGCGCCGGCGTCATCGAGACGACGTTCCGCGAGGAGACGGAGAGCGACCTCTTCGGCGAGCAGACCGTGCTGTGCGGCGGCATCTCCGAGCTCATCAAGGCCGGGTACGAGACGCTCGTCGCGGCCGGGTACGCGCCGGAGATCGCCTACTTCGAGTGCCTGCACGAGATGAAGCTGATCGTCGATCTCATCTACGAGGGCGGATTGGGGCTGATGCGCTACTCGGTCAGCAACACCGCGAAGTTCGGCGACTTCACGCGCGGCCGCCGGATCATCACCGACGAGACGCGGGCCGAGATGCGGCGGATCCTCTCGGAGATCCAGAGCGGCGCGTTCGCCAAGGAGTGGATCCTGGAAAACGAGGCGGGCCGCCCGATGTTCAACGCGCGGTACCGTCAGGAGGCCGAGCACCCGGTCGAAGAGATCGGGCGGCAGCTGCGGGCGATGATGCCGTGGCTGAAGCGGGACATCCCTGTGCCCGGACCGGACGGCGCGGGTACGGTGAAGGCCGGGTCTCGCAAAACCGAGGCGCGGGCGAAGCGCTAAGCGGCGACGCCGGCGCATCCTGCCGGCCGACTCCGCGGCCGGCCACGATGTAACTAAAGCCGGCTAGTGCCGCACGCGGATCACGGCCCCGCATTCGCGGGGCCAGAGGGGGCGGAGAGACGATGGCCGAGATGATCCGGATCTTCGACACGACGCTGCGGGACGGCGAGCAGTCGCCGGGCTTCACCATGAACACGCAGGAGAAACTCGAAGTCGCCCGCGCGCTCGCCGCGCTGCGGGTCGACATCATCGAGGCCGGCTTTCCGGCCAGCTCGCCGGGCGACCTCGAGGGCGTGCAGCTGATCTCCCGGGAGGTGCGCGGTCCCGTCATCGCGGGGCTCGCGCGCGCGAACCGCGGCGACGTCGAGGCGGCCATCGAAGGCGTGCGCGAGGCGGAGCGCCCGCGGATTCACACCTTCATCGCCACCTCGCCGATCCACATGGAGCACAAGCTCCGCATGACGCCGGACCAGGTCTACGAGGCCGCGGTCGAGGCCGTGCGGCTGGCCCGCCGCTCCGTGGAGGACGTGGAGTTTTCGGCGGAAGACGCGAGCCGCTCCGACCCGGCGTTTCTCGTGCGCGTCTTCGACGGCGCGGTCGCCGCGGGCGCGACGACGATCAACGTGCCGGACACGACGGGCTACGCGACGCCGGAAGAGTACGCGGCGCTCCTCAAGTTCTGCATCGAGAACACCAAGGGCGGGGACCGGGTCGTGTGGAGCGTGCACTGCCACGACGACCTCGGGCTCGCCGTCGCCAACTCGCTCGCCGCGCTGCGCGTCGGCGTGCGCCAGATCGAGGGCACCATCAACGGGATCGGCGAGCGCGCCGGCAACGCCGCGCTGGAAGAGATCGTGATGGCGCTGCACACGCGCCGCGGCCACTACGGCTACGAGACCGGCGTCGACACGACGAAGATCTACCGCACCAGCCGCCTCATCAGCGCGATCGCCGGCGTGCCGGTTCAGCCGAACAAGGCGATCGTCGGCGACAACGCCTTCGCGCACGAGGCCGGCATCCACCAGCACGGCGTGTTGATGAACCGCGAGACCTACGAGATCATGACCCCGCAGACGATCGGCATCCCGAGCAACAAGCTCGTGCTCGGCAAGCACTCCGGCCGGCACGCGTTCAAGAACCTGCTCGAGGAAAACGGCCTCAAGCTGAGCGACGCCGAGGTCGAGCGCGCGTTCGTCGAGTTCAAGGTGCTGTGCGACAAGAAGAAGCAGGTGTCGGTGGAGGACATCCTCTCGCTCGTCGAGAGCGAGGCGCCGGGCGCGCCGAAGACCTACGCGCTGCGCGCCTTCCACGTCTCCAGCAGCAGCACGCTGCCGCCGATGGCCTCCGTCACGCTGGCCCGCGGCCGGGAGCTGTTCACCGAGGAATCGAGCGGCGACGGTCCGGTGGACGCGATCTACAACGCCGTGAACAAGATCGTGGGGCTCGCGCCGACGCTCGCGGACTACGCGATCAAGGCCGTCGGCGACGGTACGGACGCGATCGGCGAGGCGACGGTGAAGGTGCGGGACGGCGACGGCCTGTTCGTCGGCCGGGGTACCAGCACCGACGTGCTGGAGGCCAGCGCCAAGGCGTACCTCACCGCGCTCAACAAGCTGATCTACGAGCGCCAGCACTGGATGAGCAACACCTACGGTTAGCGGCATGCCGAACACGAAGCGCATCGCGCTCTACGACACGACGCTGCGGGACGGCACCCAGGGCGCCGGCATCACCTTGTCCGCCGACGACAAGCTGCGGATCGCCGAGCACCTCGACGCGTTCGGGGTGGATTATATAGAAGGCGGCTGGCCCGGCAGCAACCCGAAGGACATGGAGTTTTTCGAGCGGGCCCGCGGCCGCGCGTGGCGGCACGCGCGGCTCACCGCGTTCGGCAGCACGCGGCGGTCCGGCATTCCGCCCGAGCGCGACGAGAATCTGAACCTGATCCTCGCCGCGGGCACGCCGGCCGCGGCGGTGTTCGGCAAGTCGTGGGACCTGCACGTGCGCGAAGCGCTGCACACGACGCCCGAGGAGAACCTCGCGATGATCGAGGACTCCGTGCGGTACCTGCGGTCGCGCGGGCTCGAGGTCGTCTACGACGCCGAACACTTCTTCGACGGCTGGAAGGCCAACCCGGAGTACGCGCTCGCCACGCTGCGCGCGGCGGAGCGGGCGGGGGCGTCCGTCGTCGTGCTCTGCGACACGAACGGCGGGTGCCTTCCGCACGAGATCCGGGCCGGCGTCGAGGCGGCGCGGCGGGCGATCGAGGGACCGCTCGGCATCCACACCCACAACGACGGCGAGCTCGGCGTCGCCAACACGCTCGTGGCGGTGGACGCCGGGTGCGTGCACGTCCAGGGCACGATCAACGGGATCGGCGAGCGCTGCGGCAACGCCAACCTTGTCTCGATCATCCCCAACCTCCAGCTCAAGATGGGCTACCGCTGCGTCCCCGAGACGCAGATCGCGAGGCTCGGCGAGGTCTCGCGCTACGTCGCCGAGCTGGCCAACATCGCGCCGAACGAGTACCAGCCGTTCGTCGGGCTCAACGCGTTCGCGCACAAGGGCGGCGTGCACGTCAGCGCCGTGATGGCCCACCCGCCGACCTACGAGCACATCGCCCCCGAGACGGTCGGCAACGCGCGGCGCGTCGTCGTCAGCGACCTCTCGGGGCGGGCGAACGTGCTCTACAAGGCGCAGGAGATGGGCATCGACCTCTCGCGCGACCGGCCGGAGGTGCGCCAGATCCTCGCCGAGCTGAAGCGGCTCGAGCACGAGGGCTACCAGTTCGAGGCCGCGGAGGCGTCGTTCGAGCTGCTGATGCGGCGGATCATGGGACAGCACCGGCCGTCGTTCGCGCTGCTGGGGCTGCGCGTGACGGTCGAGAAGCGGGACGCCGGGGTCTGCGCGGCGGAGGCCACGATCAAAGTCGCGGTCGACGGGCAGGAAGAGCACACCGCCGCCGAGGGCGACGGTCCGGTGCACGCGCTCGACCGCGCGCTGCGCAAGGCGCTCGGCCGGTTCTACCCCGAGATCCAGCGGGTGCGGCTGGTCGACTACAAGGTGCGCGTCCTCAACGCCGACGCCGCCACCGCCGCGCGCGTACGCGTGCTCATCCAGTCGACGGACGGCGCCCATACCTGGGGTACCGTCGGCGTCTCTGAGAACGTCGTCGAGGCGTCGTGGCAGGCGCTCGTGGACAGCCTCGAGTACGTGCTGCTCCGCGCCTCGGTGGCGGGCGGCGCGACGCCCTCCGCGGCCCCGACGCGGGCGGGCGCGCTGTCGTGAGCCCGCGCGCGATGCAGATCGCGGTCGTGCCCGGCGACGGGATCGGCCGCGAGGTGATCGCCGAGGCGGTCCGCGTCCTGCGCGAGGCCGGCCGGCGCTTCGAGATCTCGCTGTCGTTCGAGGAGGGGATCGCCGGGGGAGCCGCGATCGACGCCACCGGCAATCCGATTCCCGACGAGACCGTCAATCTCTGCGCGCGCTCGAACGCGATTCTCCTCGGCGCCTGCGGTGGGCCGAAGTGGGACAAGGGCCCGCGGCACCTGCGCCCGGAGCAGGCGCTGTTTACGCTGCGGCGGCGCTTCGGCCTGTACGCGAACCTCCGTCCGGCGGTGGTGCGCGGCCCGCTCGTCGGGGCTTCGCCGCTGCGGCGGGACGTGGCCGAGGGTGTGGACATGCTGATCGTCCGCGAGCTGACCGGCGGGCTCTACTTCGGCACGCAGTCGCGCACCGGCGAGGGGGAGGCCCAGACGGCGCAGGACACGCTGCCCTACTCCGCGGGGGAGATCCGCCGCGTCGTTCGTGCGGCCTGCCGGATCGCCCGCACGCGGCCGCGGCGCAAGGTCACCTCGGTCGACAAGGCCAACGTCCTCGAGACGTCGCGGCTCTGGCGCGAGGTCGCGACCGAGGTCGGCCGCGAGTTTCCCGACGTCACCCTCGAGCACATGCTGGTCGACAACTGCGCCATGCAGCTCGTCCGCGACCCGCGGCAGTTCGACGTCATCGTCACGGACAACATGTTCGGCGACATCCTCAGCGACGAAGCCGCGGGGGTGATGGGCACGCTGGGCCTCATGCCGTCGGCGAGCCTCGGGGACGCCGCGCCCGGGCTGTTCGAGCCGGTGCACGGCACGGCGCCCGACATCGCGGGCCGCGGCATCGCCAACCCGCTCGCGGCGATCCTGACCGGCGCGCTGCTGCTGCGGTACGGCGCCGAGCACGAGGCCGCGGCGGCGGCGATCGAGGCGGCCGTGGTCAAGGCGCTTGCGGACGGCTGCCGGACGGCCGACATGGCCGGCGGCGGCCCGGCCCTTGGGACCGCGGCGATGACCGACGCGGTGCTCGCCCGGCTCTCCTGAGACCCCCGCGCTCGTGCTCGAGCTCCGCCCGAACTGCGAGTGCTGCGACAAGGACCTGCCCCCGTCGTCGCCCGATGCGATGATCTGCTCGTTCGAATGCACCTTCTGCCGCGACTGCGCGGAGACGCGTCTTCGCGGACGCTGTCCGAACTGCGGCGGCGGCCTCGTCGCGCGTCCGATTCGTCCGGCGTCCGTCCTCGCGGCGCATCCCGCGTCGACGGTGCGGGTCTTCAAGCCGGAAGGGTGCGGGCGCCCGGCCGCGGTCTGAGGAACTCATCGGATCGACGCCGGCGCGTTCCTTCGCATGACGCTCTCGACGGTAGTGGGTCAGTTTGAAAACTCTCGCTCTTGACGTCGGCGATACGCTCGTCCCACCTATTGATAATCAATACTTGGGACCAGCCTTATGCCGCGCCGCCCAACTTCGTGAAAATCAGCGGCGCGCATCGTATGACCCCTGCGATGGCTGCTGGCGTCGAGTCCCGCCTTTGGGAAATTGGTGATATCGTGAAGGTGGTCGAGGCGTGGGAAGCCGCGCTTGGCTAGTTAGATACTGCAGGGAACTTGTGCGGAGGTGTGAGAACATGGCGAAGCTCGTCTTCGGAATGAACCAGTCCCTGGACGGCTACGTCGACCACCTAGAAATGCGGACAGGCCCCGCGCTCTTTCGTCATTGGATAGAGCACGTGCGCGACCTGACCGGCAGTGTGTACGGTCGCCGCATGTACGAGGTCATGCGTTATTGGGACGAAGACCGTCCTGAGTGGAGTGCGGAGCAACACGAGTTCGCGGCGGCGTGGCGGCGCCAACCGAAGTGGGTCGTATCGCGCTCGTTGAAGTCAGTCGGCCCCAACGCCACACTCGTCGAGGATGACATCGAGGCGGTGATACGTGGTCTGAAGGCTCGGCTCGTTGGGGAGATTGCAGTTTCCGGACCAGACCTAGCACGAAGCCTAACCGACCTTGGTCTTATTGATGAGTATCGACTCTACTTCCACCCCGTCGTGCTTGGTCGCGGCAAGCCATTCTTTGCCGGCCCGCGGCCGCCGCTCCGCCTTGTTTCCACCGATCCCGTTGGCGAGGACACGGTTAGGCTGACGTACGTCCCTGCCTGATTGCGCTACTCCGCCGGTCCGGCGCAGTCGGTTTTGTCTCAAACCACCGCCACGGCCCTCACCAAATGCTTACCGCTTGCGGCTGTCGATTGAGTGGAAGAATCAAACTGACCCACTACCCTCTCGACGCGTTGCTTGCATTTGCGCTCGTGCCGGGCCTACAATAGCGCTGTCGTGCGCGCAGGTTACACGTGTTGATGATGCCCGCGGCCGCCGCCCTCGCCCTGGGCTACGGGTGGCGGCGGTCGCCGTGATGGGCGGCACCAGGTCGTGGAGGCCGTGGCTTCTGGTTGCGTTCGCAGCCGGCGGCATCGCGTTTCCTCTGACGGTTTTCCTCGCCGCGTCCATCCAGGCGCTGCTCGCGTCCGTCTTCGGCTGGGGGCCCGACGCGATCGCGATGACGTTCGGCCCCGGGTTTGCCGGCGCCGTGGTGACCGCGGCGGTCAACGAGGTCTTCACGCTGGCGGCCGCGCTGCTCGTGTGGCGGTGGTCGCGCGGCGGGACGCCGCTCGGCTTCGGCGCGGCGGCGGGCGCCGGATTCGCGGTCGTCGGCGCCTACCAGATCGTCCACCTCGCGCTGATGGCCCGCGCGCTGCCGATCAGCTCGGCCTCGAGCTTCGTCGTGTCGATGGTGCAGCAGCTCGCGTTCGTGGCCGCCAACAGCGCGTCGACCGCGCTCGCGGCGTTCGGCGCGATGGGACGCCGTGCCGGGTTCTATCTCGGCGCCGCGGTGCTCTTCCAGATCCTCTTCCTCATCTTCGGCCTCTTGTACGAGCTGCGCGTCTACTCCAACGCGGTCTGGACGGTGCTCGACGTCGCGGCCGTCGTGGCGCTGGTCGCCGGGGTGCTGATCCTCGACCGCCGGCGCCCGGCCGACGAGGCCCTCGCTTCCGCGGCCTGACCGGTCTTCCCCATGGACGTCCATAGCACGGCCCGTGCGCGCGCCGCGGACGGATGGCGCGCGTTGCGGGCCTTTTTCGCCGAAGGCGCCCGTCATCTGCCCGAGGCCATCGCGGCGTTCGAGGAGGCGGAGCGGCTGCTGCGCCGCTCGGGGACCGGCACCGCGCGGCCCGGCGGCGAGGCGGATGCCGGCGGGGAGGTCGAGGGCGTGCTGATCGGCCTTTCGATCGCGCTCCGGCTGCGCCGCCGTCCCGAGGACGTGCGCCGGGCGGTCGTGCTCGCGCAGGAGCTCCTCAACGTCGTGCGCCGCCGGTCGGGTGAGGCGGCCGCGGTGGCGCTGCGCGCCTATCTCGAGGACGCGTACCGGGATCTCGCCGAGGCGACCGGGGACGGTGAGGCCGCACGCGCGGCCCAGGAGGGCATCGACGCCTGCGACCGGACCCTGGCCCTCGCGCGGCGCTTTCATGCGGCCGATGCGGTGGCGCACGCGCGCGCGACGAAGGCGCTGCTGCTGCGCCGGCTCGCCGCCGTGCAGCCCGGCGCCGGCGCGCGGGCCCTGCTGCGGGAGGCGGACCGCCTGGCCACGGCCGCGCTCGCCGGCTGGCCGGCCCGCGACGCGGAGGGACTCGCGGCGTTTCGGGCGGACGTCGCCGAGCGCCTCGTCGAAGGGGAGCGCCCCCGGCCGTCCGCGGTGGAGCGGGCGGACGGACTGGCGCGCCAGGCCGAGCGCGCCGTGCCCGCGGAGAATCGGTACCTCGCCGCCCGCGTGGCCCGCGCGCGCGCCCGCGTGACGCTGGCGGCCGATCGTCCGGACGCGCTCGACGCGGTGGCCGCGGCGGCGGCGGCGTTTCGCGAGCTCGGCCTCGACCGCGAGGCCGAGGAGGTGGAGCATTGGCTCTGACCGAACTGCGCGGCAGTTTCACGCGTCAGCGTGGCAGAGAAGAAGGAGGCCCGGGCTGTGAGCCGTCGCGCCGTGGTGAATCCGAAGCTGCGGGAACCGCATGCGGATGCACTCTTTCGGGCGGTGCTGCAGCTGCGCACCGTCGACGAGTGCTACCGGTTTTTCGAGGATCTCTGCACGATCGGAGAGCTGAAGGCCCTCGCGCAGCGCTTCGCGGTGGCGCGGATGCTGGCCGACGGGCGGACGTACCAGCAGATCGCCGCGCGCACGGGCGCCTCCTCGGCGACGATCAGCCGCGTCCGCCGGTTCCTGACGTACGGCGCGGACGGGTACGCGCTCGTGCTCGAGCGTCTGCGGCGGCGGAGCCGGACCGCGCATGACGGCGCGTAAACCGGGAGCGCTGCTCGCGGCCGCCGCGGCGGCGCTGCTCCTGCTCGCGGCCGTCTCGGGCGCGGCGCGGGCGGACACCCTCGACGACCGCGTCTACGCGATCGCCAGCCAGCTGATGTGCCCCGTCTGCGCCGGACAGACCGTCGCGGAGAGCGACTCCGCGGTCGCGCGCGAGATGCGCGACGTCATCCGCACGAAGCTGCTGGCCGGCGAGACGCCGGATGCGATCCTGAAGTTCTTCGTCGGGCAGTTCGGCGAAAGCGTGCTTGCCGAGCCGCCCCGCCACGGGCTGTCGCTGCTGCTGTACCTGGGGCCCGCCGCCGGTGTGGCCGGCGGCCTCGCGATCGCGGTGCTGTGCATCCGCCGGTGGACGCGCCGGCCCGGGAGCCGGCCCGCCGCCGATTCTCACGGCGCGGCGCCGCCGGCGGATGGGGGCGGAGCCACGAACGGCGCCGCCGTCACCGCGGATCGCGCCCGCCTCGCCCGCGAGCTCGAAGCCCGCGACCGTTTCTAACCCCTTCCGCGGCCGCGCGAACCCTGCGGGCGCGGCGCTCCTCCGCGCGGCGTGTTGCCTCAGAATTCCTGGTTACCGAAGTAGGGGGTGATGCCTCATAATGGTGGTCACCCAGACTGCGTCCTTGAGACCCTTGTCCTTGTCTTGCCCGGGGCCGCCGCGCCTGGTTGCGTCGCC
>Ga0207416_1000295_pt1 | contig 89638 bp, 96 predicted proteins | sample PaiPotPPM11metaG_FD_184107 | JGI IMG/M metagenome (GOLD analysis project Ga0207416, IMG submission 184107) | Iron sulfur acid spring bacterial and archeal communities from Banff, Canada, to study Microbial Dark Matter (Phase II) - Paint Pots PPM... ... | reverse complement strand
GGGCGACAACGTGCAGATGCAGATCCGCCTGATCCACCCGGTGGCGCTGGAGGAGGGCATCCGCTTCGCCATCCGCGAGGGCGGGCGCACCGTCGGCGCCGGCGCCATCACCCAGATCACCGAGTAGGAGCAGGGCAGATGGCACAGCGCATTCGCATCCGGCTCAAGGCCTACGACCACAAGGTCCTGGATCAGTCGGCCAAACAGATCGTAGATACGGCACAACGGACGGGGTCGACGGTGAAGGGGCCGATCCCCCTCCCTACCCATATCAAGAAATTTACGGTGTTGCGCTCACGCTTCATCGACAAGGATTCGCGGGAGCAGTTCGAGATGCGCACGCATAAGCGGCTCATCGACGTGATGGAACCCAATCCGCGGACCGTCGACGCGCTGATGCGACTGAACTTACCGGCCGGTGTTGGTATCGAGATCAATCTGTAGGGCCGGAGAGAGAGGGGGAGTAGACAAGATGGAAGGCCTGGTTGGCCGCAAGGTCGGCATGACCCAGATCTTTGCGGTCGATGGCCGGGCGGAGCCGGTCACATTGATCCAAGCCGGCCCGTGCGTCGTGACGCAGGTGCGAACGCCGGAGCGTGGCGGCTACAGCGCGGTGCAGCTCGGCTTCGGTGAGGTGCGACGCTTGAAGAAGCCCCAGATTGGCCACCTCAAGGCATCGGGAAGCGCCCATCTCCGCCATCTGGTCGAGCTCCGCCAGCAAGAAGGCGACCCTGATCGGCCGCTTGGCCAGCGCCTGACGACATCGGTGTTCGCGCCAGGGGACGTGATCGACGTCACAGGAACGTCCAAGGGCAAGGGCTTCGCCGGTGTGATGAAGCGCCACGGATTCCGCGGTGGGCCGAAGACGCATGGCCAGTCGGACCGCGCGCGGGCGCCTGGCTCGATCGGTCCAGGGACCACACCTGGTCGTGTGTACAAGGGAACCCGCATGGCCGGTCGGATGGGCGCGGTTCGCCGAACGGTGCAGCGCCTGGAGATTCTCGAGATCGACGGAGAGCGAGACCTCTTGATCGTGCGGGGCTCGATTCCCGGTCCCGCCGGAGGCATCGTGATTATTCGGCGCTCGACCAGGAGGTGATGAGAGACGATGGCTGAGTTACCGGTACGAACGGCCGATGGCGGCGAAGCCGAACCGTTGCAGTTGAGCGACAAGGTCTATGGTCGTGTGCCCCACAAGGCGGCGCTCTACGCGGCCGTGCAACAGCAACTGGCCAATGCCCGGCAAGGTACGCACGCGACCAAGAACCGGCGGCTCGTTTCCGGCGGCGGCCGCAAGCCGTGGCGCCAGAAAGGCACGGGCCGCGCCCGGCAGGGCAGTACGCGCGCTCCTCACTGGCGCGGTGGCGCCACCGCGCATGGACCGCACCCTCGCTCGTACGCTCAGCGATTGCCACGCGAGGTCCGTCGATTGGCCATGCGGTCGGCGCTGTCGGACAGGCTGGCGGAGGGCCGGCTGTTGGTGATCGAGCGTTTGGCGTTCGATGCCCCCAAGACGAAGGCGTTCCTCGCGCTGCTGAGCACGCTGGGCATCGACCGCTCGGTGTTGTTCGTCAGTGACCAGTTCGATGAGAACGCCTTCCTTTCGGCCCGCAACCTGCCCAACGTCGACATGTTGCCGGTGATGGGCGTTGACGTGGTCAGCATAATGCGCCACGACTGGCTGGTGCTGACTCGCGGAGCGGCGACGCAACTGGAGACCACACTGGCATGAATATCTATGAAGTACTTCGAGGCCCGCGCATCACCGAGAAGAACACCATGCTTGCTGATCAGAGCAAATACACCTTTAACGTCGCCCGCGAGGCCACCAAGCTGGAAATAAAGCAGGCCGTGGAGCGAATGTTCAATGTGCGGGTGACGGCGGTGAATACCATCAATAATCACGGTGAAACCAAGCGAGTCGGCAAGTATGGCCGCATCAAGATTCTGACAAGCTCGAATAAGAAGGCAGTGGTCACGCTCGAACGCGGCCAGAAGATCGCCTTCTTCGAAGCCCAATAACGCTGGGCTCAGAGAGGGAAGCTACGGTGCCGCTCAAGAAGTTCAACCCAACGTCGCCCGGCCGGCGTGGTATGACCGGCTCGACCTTCGACGAGATCACGACAAACCGGCCCTACAAGCCGCTGGTTGAGCGGCTGAAGAGCACGGGGGGACGCAATAATCAGGGTCGGATCACGACGCGCCATCGCGGCGGCGGAGCGCGCCGTATGTACCGCGTCATCGACTTCAAGCGCGACAAGATCGGCGTGCCGGCGCGCGTCAGCACCATCGAATACGATCCGAACCGGAGCGCCCGTATCGCTCTGTTGAGCTATCTGGATGGCGAGAAGCGTTACATCGTGGCCCCGGTTGGCGTCCACGTCGGCGATACGCTCGTATCGGGACCGCAGGCGGAGCCGCGCGCCGGTAATGCCCTCCCGCTGCAATCGGTGCCGCTCGGTTCGACGGTCCACAACGTGGAGCTGCAGCCGGGCCGGGGCGCCCAGCTCGTCCGCAGCGCCGGTGTCGGCGCGCAATTGATGGCCAAGGAAGGCGACTACGTCACCCTGCGGCTGCCATCAGGGGAGATGCGCCGCGTCATGGCGCGCTGCATGGCGACTATCGGCCAGGTCAGCAATCCCGACCACGAGAACGAGCGGATCGGCAAGGCTGGCCGGGCGCGTTGGATGGGCAGGCGCCCGACGGTGCGCGGATCAGCAATGAACCCGCGCGACCACCCGCACGGCGGCGGCGAGGGCCGCCATCCTATTGGCGGGCAACCGCAGACGCCGTGGGGCAAGCCGGCTATGGGCTATCGGACCAGGCGCAACAAGAAGAGCGATCAGTTTATCGTGCGGTCTCGCAAGAAGCGCTAGCGCGCAAGCAGTGGATCGACTGGCGAGTGCTGGGACAGCGTCCAGGGGCGCGATCAGCCTCCAGCGGAATAGGAGCAAAGTACATGTCACGGTCGACGAAGAAGGGGCCGTTCATTCACCCCAGCTTGATGAAGAAGGTGCTGGCGATGCAACGGTCAAGCCAGCGGGCAATCATCAAGACCTGGTCTCGGGCGTCCACGATCATGCCGGAGATGGTGGGGGTGACCATTGGCGTCCACGATGGCCGCCGTCACGTGCCGGTGTACGTCACCGAAAACATGGTCGGCCACAGGCTGGGCGAGTTTGCGCCAACGCGCACGTTTCGCGGCCACGCCCATGCCGAGCGCAGCACGGGCGTGCGGTAGATAGGCCGTCGGTGTGTCCTCTCCCCGAGGGAGAGGGGTGAGGGGAAGAGTATTGGAAGTGCGAGCCGTCGCGCGGGGGATTCCCATGTCCTCGCGCAAGGTGCGATTGGTGGTAAATCTGGTGCGCGGCAAGTCCGTGGAGGAGGCGCTGGCAATACTTCGGTTCACACCGAAGGCGGCCGCCTTGCCGGTAGCGAAGGTGGTGCAATCCGCCGCGGCCAACGCGGAGAACAACTACAGCCTGAGTCGCCGCGACCTGGTGATCACGAGGATCGCCGCCGATGAGGCGCGTTCCTTGAAGCGAGGGCGCGCCCGCGCTCGCGGTCACTATGACCGGATCGTCAAGCGCGCCAGCCACGTCACGGTCATCGTCAGCGACGAGCCGGTGCGCTGATGGCAGCGTTGAACGGTGGCCGGGGAGCCGCGCCAGCGAATGTGCCAGCCATGGCAGTAAGAACACAGGGGAGGTAAGGTGGGCCAGAAGGTACACCCAATCGGGTTCCGGCTGGGGATCAGCCGGACCTGGGACTCGAAGTGGTTCTCGGAGCGCGACTACGCCAAGAATGTGGCCGAGGACCTGGCGGTGCGGAATTTTGTCAAGCGTCGTTTGGCGAATGCCAGCGTTTCATCGGTTGAGGTCGAGCGCGCATCGCAGCAGCTCACGGTCGCCGTGGCTACTGCGCGCCCAGGTGTGGTGATCGGCAAGAGCGGGACGGCCGTCGAGGAGCACCGAGTAGCGCTGGAACAGCTCACGGGCAAGCGCGTGCGCCTGAACGTCCTCGAAATTCGCCAGCCGGAGCTCGACGCAACACTGGTTGCCCGCAACATCGCCGAGCAACTGGAGAAGCGCGTCCAATACCGGCGAGCAATGAAGCAGGCGGTGCAGCGCACCATGCGGGCGGGCGCCAAAGGCGTCCGCATCGTCGTCGGCGGGCGGCTGGGCGGAAACGAGATGGCCAGCCGCAGCAAGGAGATTCAGGGCTCCGTCCCGCTGCACACCTTGCGCGCGCTGATCGACTACGGGCTGGCCGAAGCAAAAACGACCTTCGGGATGATCGGTGTCAAGGTCTGGATCTATCGCGGCGATGTCGTGCCCGGCAAGCCAGGTCCGGAACCAATAGCGGCGCCGGCCGGAGTTGGCCGGACGCGGCCCGGCGGACGGGGCGGGGACCGCGCCCGGCCCACCGGTCGGAGCGGTCGTGCCCAGGTGGTAACGCCGGAGGCGCCGCCAGAAGAGACGGTGTCGCCGGAGTCCGCCGAAGCGGAGCGCGGGGCCGCCGCGCCGGCCGATCGAACAGAGTCCTAGGGCGGGCGAAGGGAACGACACACGATGCTGATGCCGAAGCGTGTCAAAGGCGATCGTCGCAAGCAGCACCGGGGCCGCATGCAGGGCTCGGCGCATCGAGGCAGCGCGCTCGTGTTTGGCGAGTGGGGACTGCAGGCGCTCGAGGCGGTGTGGCTCACCAGCAAGCAAATCGAGGCGGCGCGCCGGGCAATTACGCACAACACGAAGCGTGGTGGTCAGGTGTGGATACGGGTCTTTCCCGACAAGCCGGTGTCGCTCAAGCCGGCCGAAACCCGTATGGGCAAAGGCAAAGGGGCCCTCGACCATTGGGTCGCCGTGGTGCGGCCCGGGCACGTCATTTTTGAAGTGGGCGGTGTCGAGGAGGGTCTGGCCCGGCAAGCGCTACTCATGGCCAGTCACAAGTTGCCGATTCAGACCAAATTGATCACGCGTGAAATGGAAACGGCGAGTGCTGACGCCGACGGTGACCAGCCGGCTTCGACGGTGGTCGAAGGAGCCGCTCCGCTAGTCGAGGCGGCCGAACCGGCGATCAGTGCGGCAGGGGGGATATCGTGAAGCCGGGCGATCTACGGGCGCTCTCCGATACGGAGCTGGCGCAGCGTTTGGACGAGCTGCAGCAAGAGCTATTCAACCTGCGCTTTCAGTACACAACGCGGCAACTGGAGAACTACAAGCGTCTTGAGACCGTTCGGAGAGACATCGCTCGTGTCCGCACTATCCTTCGCGAGCGTGAGCTGGCGACGGTAGGCGTCTGAGGAGGCTGAGCGTCGTGGATCGGCAGAGGGAGTGCGGAGGAGGTTTGGGATGTCGCTAGCAATAGCGCCGCGGGTGCCGCGGCGGCCAACCCAAGTAAGGACCGGCAAGGTCGTCAGCGACAAGATGGCCAAGACGGTGGTCGTGGAGGTCAACACGTTTCGGCGCCATCCACTGTATGGGCAGGTGCAGCGGGAGTCCAAGCGCTTCCTGGTGCATGACGAGGCGGAGACTGCGCACATCGGCGACGAGGTGCGGTTCTGCCTGTGCCGGCCGATTAGCCGCCACAAGAGCTGGATTCTGATGGAGATCAGCAAGCGCTCGCGCAGCCAGATGCAGCTTGCCGAGGAGACAACGGCCGACTATCGGGCGGCGGACGAAGACGCCGGTGAGGGGGAAGCGAAGTGATCCAGCCCACCACCCGCCTGCGCGTCGCCGATAACACGGGCGCCAAGGTCATCATGTGCATTCGCGTGGTCAGCGGCCAGGGGAAGCAGATTGCCGGCATCGGCGACATCATCATGGCCGCCGTCAAGCAAGCGCAGCCGGGCGGCGCGGTGAAGAAAGGCGAGGTCGTCCGCGCGGTGATCGTCCGCACGGCCAAGGAGTTCGGGCGCGAAGATGGCAGCTACATTCGCTTTGACGAGAATGCCGCCGTCATTATCAATCCCCAAAACGTGCCGCGTGGCACGCGCATATTTGGCCCCGTTGCTCGCGAGCTACGTGATCGGAACTTCATGCGCATCGTATCCCTGGCTCCGGAGGTGCTGTGATGGCCAACGTCAAGCGCAACGATACCGTCGTCATCATCGCCGGCAAGGATCGAGGGAAGCGTGGCAAGGTGACGGAGGTGCGGCCGAAGGATCGCAAGTTGGTCGTTGGCGGCTTGAATCAGATGAAGCGTCATGTGCGGGCGCGCCAGCAGCGCGGAGCCCTCCAAGCCGGCATCATCACCTTCGATGCGCCGTTGGACATTTCCAACGTCATGCTGATCTGTACGGAGTGCAGCAAGCCAACGCGTGTGGCCCATCAGGTGCAGGCCGACGGCCAGAAGGTTCGCGCCTGCAAGAACTGTGGTCAGGCCATCGCGGACGGGAAGTAGAGGTGACGAACGTGACGCCACGGCTCAAAGAGCTGTTTGAGAGCGAGATCCGCCCAACGCTCATGCGCGATTTCAACTATCGGAATGCCATGCAGGTCCCATCGATGCATAAGGTGGTCATCAACGTCGGCGTTGGTGAAGGGGTCCAGAACAGCAAGGCGCTGGATGCTGCCGTCAAGGATATCTCCACGATCACGGGGCAAAAGCCGGTCGTCACGAAGGCGAAGCGCAGCATTGCCGCCTTCAAACTGCGGGAAGGCATGAGTATCGGGGTCACGGTGACCCTGCGCGGGTCGCGAATGTACGAATTCCTCGACCGTCTGATCAATATCGCGCTGCCGAGGACGCGTGACTTTCAGGGGATATCTCCGGATGCCTTTGACGGCCACGGCAACTACACGCTCGGCCTGCGCGAGCAGCTCATCTTCCCGGAGATTGAGTACGACAAGATCGACAAGTTGCGGGGGATGGAAGTCAGCATGGTGACGACGGCTCGGACGGATGAGGAGGGGCGACGCCTGCTCCAGCTCATCGGCATGCCCTTCCGGCGTACGTGAGCCCGATCCGTTGATGACAGTGGAGAAGTTGCCGGGAGGCAAGAGTCAGCTACCGAAAGGAGCACCAACGCGATGGCCGTGAAAGCCATGATTGTCGCTTCGCAGAAGCCGCCGAAGCACCGAGTGCAGGTCCACAACCGTTGTCGCATTTGCGGCCGCCCGCGCGGCTACATGCGCCAGTTTGCCCTGTGCCGGATCTGCTTCCGTGACCTGGCGCTCCGGGGTGAGCTGCCCGGCGTTACAAAGTCAAGTTGGTAGGGAGGGACTATGAACGTCACCGACCCGGTCGCCGATATGCTGACACGAATACGCAACGCGTCGATGGCGCGCCACACCCACGTGTCCATTCCGGCGTCCAATATCAAGCGTGCCGTAGCGCACGTGCTCAAGCAAGAGGGCTTCGTCGACGACTTCGAGTATGCCGCTGAGGGCCCACAAGGCGTGATTCGTATCTCCCTGAAGTACACGCCCGATAAGAAGCCCGTGATCGTCGGGATGAAGCGAGTGAGCCGGCCCGGGTTGCGTGTGTATTCCAGGCGCGGCCAGATCCCGCGCGTCATGGGCGGACTGGGCACGGCCATCCTGTCGACATCGCGAGGGGTCATGACGGGCAAGCAAGCCTATTACGAGCGCGTAGGAGGGGAAGTCCTCTGTTACATATGGTGAACGAGCGATCAGCCGTCAGGTATCAGCACCATGGCTCGGCCTCGATTGTCACGGCCGACGCAGTGGATAGAGGCGAGCGAACGGCGCTGCTCAAGATGCAACTTGCTGATAGCTGATTGCTGATACCTGACGGCTCCAAAGTGTTATACTTTTCGCTTGCGTCTGGAGAGGAAAATCGTCATGTCACGCATCGGGCGACAACCGATCGTCGTTCCCTCCGGCGTGGCCGTGGAGCTTGCGGGCGGCGCTGTTACGGTACGCGGTCCCAAGGGGGTCCTCAGCCGGCCGCTGATTGCGCCCATCCAGATTACGCAGCAGGACGGCCAGCTGTTGGTAACGCGTCCGAACGATGAACCGCGCTCGCGCGAGCTGCACGGGCTGACGCGAACGTTGGTGGCAAACATGGTCACCGGCGTCACGTCGGGCTACACCCGTTCATTGCAATTGACCGGCGTCGGCTACCGCGCGCAGGTCATGGGGAAGAACCTGGTGCTGCAGGTGGGCTACAGTCACCCGGTGGAAGTCGCGCCCCCGGACGGTGTGACCTTCAGCGTCGAGCAGGTACAGGCCCAGCGCGGATCGGAGAGTCGGGTCAGCGTCCACGGCATCGACAAGGAGGCGGTGGGCGAGATTGCCAGCCGGATTCGATCGGTGCGCAAGCCCGAGCCATATCTTGGGAAGGGTATCCGCTACAGCCAGGAGGTGATCCGGCGGAAGGCCGGAAAGGCCGGCAAGGCAGGCGGGAAGAAGAAGTAGAGCGCAGGTCATCAGATGTTCAAGAAGAGTGACGCCCGAGTCGGTCGATCTCGCCGGGCTCGACGAGTTCGCGCTCGTATTCCCCTGAGCTCAGAGCGACCGCGATTGAGCGTGTATCGCTCGGCGGCCCACATCTACGCGCAGGTGGTGGATGACCTCGACCATCGAACGCTCGTGGCCGCGTCCAGCGTGGAGCCGGATTTGCGTCCGGTGCTGGCCGGCCTCAAGAAGGAGGAGCGTGCCAAGAAGGTGGGCGAGGCCCTAGCTCAGCGTGCCTTGGAACACGGCGTGACCAAGGTCGCCTTCGATCGAGGCGGCTTCCGCTACCACGGTCGCATAGCGGCGTTGGCTGAGGCAGCCCGGCAGGCCGGGCTCGAGTTTTGAAGAGAAGCGGTCGTAGTGTGGAGCGGCAATGCCCAGGATAGATTCCAACCGGCTGAACCTGGAGGAGCGAATAGTCGATATTCGCCGCGTATCCAAGGTTGTTAAGGGTGGCCGGCGTTTCAGTTACAGCGTCATTGCCGTCGTCGGCGACAAAGCCGGCCATGTTGGACATGGCATCGGCAAGGCCGGCGAGGTGCCGGATGCTATCCGCAAGGCCGTGGAGGACGCCAAGAAGCACGTCGTGAGCGTGTCTCTGGCGGAGAACACGATTCCGCATCCGATACAGTCGCGCTTTTGCGCTTCCACCGTCCTGCTCCGGCCAGCTTCCGCTGGGACCGGCGTCATCGCCGGCGCCGCGGTACGCGCGGTGGTCGAGTCGGCCGGGGTGCGCGATGTGCTCAGCAAGACGATCGGCAGCTCCAATAAGGTGAATACGGTAGCGGCGACCATGGACGCCCTCCGCGCCTTGGAGGTTCCGGCGGCGGTGGCGCGGCGCCGCCACGTCACGGTGCAGCATCTCCTTGGCAGCAGGGCGCAATCCTGATGGCAGCACGCTTGCGAATTACCTACCGCGTGAGCACGATCGGCCACACGCGTCGCCAGAAGGAGACGGTGCGCTCCTTGGGGCTGCGACGGCTGCATCATTCTGTCGTGCTCCCGGACCGCCCCGAGGTGCGTGGCATGGTGCGAGCGGTGGCGCATTTCCTCCAGGTGGAAGAGCTTGGCGACGACGCCGCGGTGGAATCGAAGGACGGAGAGAGCCGATGAAATTGCACGACCTTCGTCCGCCGGCCGGGTCCACGCACCACGAGAAGAGGGTGGGCCGCGGAACCGGATCGGGGCACGGGAAGACCTCCGGGCGAGGCACAAAGGGCCAGAAGGCTCGCCGCTCCGGCGAGTTCTATCCCACCTTTGAAGGCGGTCAGACGCGCTTTGTGAAGCGCATGCCGTTTCGGCGCGGTTTCCGAAACGCCCAATTCAAGATTCGCTACGCCGTTATCGATCTGGACCTTTTGGAGCGACTCGACGCCGGCGCCGACGTATCGTTGGAATCGCTGGCGGCGATGGGGCTGGTCAAGGCACGCTTCGCCGGCTTGGGTCCCTTCGGTGGTCTCAAGGTGCTGGGCAGTGGCAAGCTGACGAAGCAGGTTACCGTGCGCGCCGCCAAGTTCTCCGCCAGCGCGACAGAGCGCATCGGCGCGCTGGGTGGCCGGGCCATCGTCCTGGATGCGGAGACGACCGCGCCGGATGGAGCGGAGGCAACCTCGCCATGAACGAATCGCTGGAGCACGTCCTCAACGCCTGGAGACTGCCGGACCTGCGCAGAAAACTGCTCTTCACCGTCGGCATCCTGGTCGTTTTCCGGCTGATCGCGCACATCCCGATCCCTGGCGTGAACGCGCAGGCGTTGGCCTCGCTCTTCAAGACGAACCAGACGATCTCGATGCTCGATCTCTTCTCGGGAGGCGCGCTCACCAGCTTTTCGGTCGCGGCGTTGGGAGTCTATCCCTACATCACCGCCATGATCGTGATGCAGTTGCTCACGCCGATGATCCCGCGGCTAGAGGCTCTTGCCAAGGAGGGAGAAGCGGGTCGGAACAAAATCAACCAGTACCAGCGCATGCTCACGGTGCCCCTCGCTTTTCTGCAGGGGTTTGGCACGGTCGAGCTGCTGCATTCGGGCAGCCTGACGGCCGGCACGCAGGTCATACCGAAATTCGGTCTCATCGGCGTCGACCTGGCCACCTTCTGGCAGAGCCTGGCGATGTTGGTCACCCTCACGGCGGGAACCTTGCTGCTGATGTGGCTGGGCGAGCTGATCACTGAGAACGGCATCGGCAACGGGGTCTCACTGATCATCTTCGCCGGCATTGTGTCGCGCCTGCCGACGTTGGCCCAGCAGACCGTCGTCGCTGGGAACAGCATCGTGGGGCCGATCGTGCTGGCCCTGGTCGGGGTGATCCTCATCGTGGGTATCGTCTTGATCTACCAAGGGGAGCGTCGCATACGCGTTGAATACGCCCGGCGGATTCGGGGTGGCCGGCAGGTGCAGGGGTCAAGCACGCACATCCCGTTACGCGTCAACTCCGCGGGCATGATTCCGCTCATCTTCGCGATGTCGATCATGCTCTTCCCGGCGACGGTTTCGTCCTACTTTACGGCCTCGTCCGTAACCTGGGTTTCAACGGTCGCCAAGGCAATCTACAACTTATTTAACAGCCAGGGTTTGCTGTACTGGATGTTCTATTTCGTGTTAGTCGTCGGCTTCACCTATTTCTACACGCTGGTCGTCTTTCAGCAGCAGAATTTGCCGGAGAGCCTGCAGCGTAACGGAGGATTCATCCCTGGTATTCGACCTGGGCGTCAGACTGCTGAGTATCTCATGCGGGTGCTCAATCGCATCACGCTGGCGGGCGCCATCTTTCTTGCCCTGGTGGCAATATCGCCATTCTTCATTCGTACGGCGGCGCAAACCCAGACGCTCACGCTGTCGAGCACCGGTTTGCTGATTGTGGTGGGCGTCGTGCTGGACACGATGAAGCAACTCGAGGCGCAGCTCTTGATGCGACGGTACCAGGGCTTCATCCGCTAGAGCGCCGGGCTGCATAAGGGAAGCAGGGTGGAATCACAATGAAAGTACAGGCGTCGGTCAAGCCGCGCTGTGACAAATGCAAAGTCATCAAGCGGCGTGGGGTCGTCATGGTGATCTGTTCGATACCGAAGCATAAGCAGAAGCAAGGGTAGGAGACGAGCATGGCGCGCATCGCCGGCATCGACATTCCGCGCGAGAAGCGGATCGAGATCTCGCTGCGGTACATCTATGGAATTGGGCCGGCCAATAGCCGGCAGCTATTGGAGGCCGTGCAGGTCAGTCCGGATACGCGCGTTCAGAACCTGACGGAGGAGGAGCGCAATCGTATCGACCGGTATATCAACGAGCACTACCGCGTCGAGGGCGACTTGCGTCGAGAGGTCCAGCTCAACATCAAGCGTCTGCAGGACATCGGTTGTTACCGTGGCTTGCGGCACCGCCGTGGCTTGCCGGTTCACGGTCAGCGGACCCGCACCAACGCGCGCACCAAGCGGGGGGCGCGAAAGACCGTCGGCGGCCGGAAGAAGGCCGCGACGAAGAAGTAATTGAGCCATCAGCTATCAGGTATCAGCTATCAGCCAACCGGCGCCACTTGTCGATGTCCTGATCGGCCGCCAGTTGGTGGAACGCTGGATGGTGCGCGGCGGGCAGGACCGATTGCAAGCCTGCTGATAGCTGACGGCTGATAGCTGATAGCTGATAGCTTAGGAGGAACGATGCCTGAACAGAGAACAGCGCCGCGAACGCGCACGGGCGCGGCCGCGACGCGTGGGCGCCGGCGCGAACGGAAGATGGTGCCGCGTGGGCAGGCGCACATCCGTTCGACCTTTAATAACACCATCGTGACGCTCACCGATCCGCGCGGCGCGGTCATCTCCTGGAGCAGCGCCGGAGCCATCGGGCAGAAGGGCTCGCGAAAGAGCACGCCGTTCGCGGCCCAACTGACGGCGGAGAGCGCGGCCAAGAAGGCCATGGAGCACGGAATGCGCCAGGTTGACGTCTACGTGAAGGGTCCGGGCGGCGGCCGTGAGGCGGCGATTCGGGCGTTGCAGGCGGCCGGCCTGCTGGTGAGCAGCATCACCGACGTGACTCCCATACCCCACAACGGCTGCCGCCCGCCCAAACGCCGCCGGGTCTAGGAAAGGAACAACGAGATGGCCCGTTATACCGGCCCGGTCTGTCGCCTCTGTCGGAGGGAGAGCACCAAGCTTTACTTGAAGGGCGACAAGTGCGTCACGAAGTGTACGCTGGACAAGCGCCCTTCGCCGCCCGGCATGAATCAACAGCGCCGTCGCAAGTCGTCGGACTTTGCCGCTCAGCTGAGGGAAAAGCAGAAGGCGCGGCGATTCTACGGGGTTGGCGAGCGCCAATTCCATAACGCCTTTGAGGAGGCGGATCGGCGCTCCGGGCCGACGAGCAAGAACTTGCTGGCCATGATGGAGGCGCGGCTCGACAATGTCGTGCATCGGCTCGGCATGGGACGGTCTCGCCCAGAGGCGCGGCAGCTCGTCCGCCACGGTCACTTTCTCGTCAATGGGCGGAAAACGGACATCCCGTCCTACCAAGTGAAGGCCGGAGACACGATCGCCGTACGACCAACCAGTCGAGAGTCGGAGCTGTTCAAGACCTTGATGGAGCTGATCGGGAACAGCAACTTGCCGGAGTGGCTTGCCTTCGACGCCTCGTCCTGGACGGGACGTGTGCTCAGCCCGCCGGTGTTGCCGGAAGGCGCGCTCCCCGTCCAGGAGCAGCTCATCGTCGAGTTCTATTCGCGCTAAGGGATTAACAGAGGGCCTGTTTGGCCATGGATGAAGTGGGACAAGAGGGGATTTTTCTGGGGACACCCCAGACCCCGCCCTGATGGGGCGCTAAGGGGTCAACAGGAGACCTGTTAGGCCAGGTTTGGATAACAAGAGGGATCTTTTCTGGGGACGCCCAGGCCCCGCCATGGCGGGGCACTAAGGGAGGAGGGGGCATGCTCGCTGAAGGCGCTGCCACACTGCATCGGTTAGAGGGTACGGACCGCTTCGGTCGATTCGAGTTGATGCCGCTGGAAACTGGCTTCGGCACGACCATCGGGAATGCGATGCGGCGCGTTCTCCTGTCGTCGTTGCCGGGCGCCGCTGTGACCTGGATCAAGATTCGAGACGTGGCGCACGAGTTCACGGATGTCCCCAATGCCAAGGAGGACGTGACGGAGGTCGTGCTCAATGTGAAGAAGGTCCGGCTCCGAAGCTTTACTGATCAGCCGGTCGTTCTCCACCTCGCGCTGCAACGCGAGGGACCAGTCACCGCCGCGGACATCGACCTACCGAGCACGGTCGAGGTGGTCAACCCGGAACAGCATCTGCTCACCTTGGCTGGTGACGACACCGAGTTTGACATGGAGCTGACGGTAGAGCGGGGCAAGGGCTACCTGTCGGCCGAGTCACGACAGTCGGAAACCGTCGGGATGATCCCGGTCGACGCGATCTATTCGCCGGTAGTCAAGGTCAACTTCACCGTCGAGCCGACGCGCGTACAGCACGCGACCAACTTCGACCGCTTGATCCTTGATGTCTGGACCGACGGTACCATATCGCCGGAAGACGCGATCAGCCAGGCCGCCGAGATTCTGGTCAACCATTTCTCCTTGCTCGGCGGCGCCGGCACGGCCGGGTTGCTCGCTCCGACAGAAAAGCCTTCGGCCAACGCCGTCGACATCCCATCGGTCATCTACAATACGCCCATCGAGGAGCTCGACCTGAGCGTCCGGGCGTACAACTGCCTGAAGCGCAGCAACATCACGAAGGTGGGACAGGTGCTGCAGATGACCGAGGACGAGCTGCTTGCCGTTCGGCACTTCGGCAGGAAGTCCCTGGACGAGCTGGTCGACCGCCTCGCGCTGCGCAGCGTCCCGGGCATCGCGGCCGACGACATGGCCGATGAGGGCGAGGAGTAGCATGAGGCATCGCATAGCCGGCCGCAAGCTGAGCCGGCACACCAGTCACCGTGTGGCGTTGTTGAAAAACATGTGCGCCTCGCTCATACAATATGAACAGATCACCACGACCGAAGCGAAGGCCAAGGAGGTCCGTGGGCAGGTGGAGCGCCTGATTACCCTTGCCCAACGCGGGGATTTACACTCGCGGCGCCTGGTCGCTTCGCGGCTGTTCGATCAGCACGCCACTCGGAAGCTATTCGACATCATCGCGCCCAAGTATGCCGCGCGGTCGAAAGGGCCAGGATCCAGCGGCGGCTACACCCGCCTGTACCACATCGGCTTCCGCAAAGGCGACGCGGCGCCCGTCGCTCGCCTGGAACTGATCCCCTATGACGACGCGACGACAGCGGCCGCGGGTTCGGCCGGCCTCTAGGCATGCTGAAGAAGGCCACGGTGGTTGACAGGACGCACGGCGCGCCGCCCGAGTTCGGCCCGCAGCGCCACGCCCTTGGGCGTCATGCCTCAAATGCCGGCCACGGCGCCAGGTGCGACCGTTCGTTGCCGAGCGACGGTGGCGTACGATGGGACCGACTTTTGGGGGTTCCAAGCACAGCCGGTGGGGCCGACCGTGCAAGGAGTGCTGGAAGCTGCCCTGGAGCGAGTGAACCGCGCTCCGGCGCGGATCGTCGCGGCCGGCCGCACCGATACGGGGGTTCACGCGAGCGGGCAGGTCATACATTTCGACTACCGGGGGCCGGTACCGATCGACCGTCTCGCCCTGGTGCTCAACACAGCGTTACCCAGGACGGTGGCGGTCCTCCAATGTCGCCGGGCAGCGCCGTCCTTCCATGCCCGCTACTCGGCGCTGTCGCGTACCTACCGCTATTCATTCCTCAACTCCGACCTGCCCGCACCGCTGCGCGAGCGATTTGCCTGGCGACTAGGCGGGCGATTGGATGTCGCCGCGATGGCGGCCGGGGCCGACCTGTTTCTCGGCGAGCACAGCTTTCGGCGCTTCGGGAGCATACCCGGCGACACCGACCAGCAAGAGCGGTCGCGGCGACGCCACGGCTGGCGACGCCGAGTGTTGAGCAGCCGGCTGGACTACGGCGGCGACGAGCTATGGCTCACCGTCGAAGCCAATGCCTTCCTGACGCACATGGCGCGGAGTCTCGCGGCAACCCTCGCGGCCCTGGGCCGTGGCTCGATGGAACTGGAAGCCGTGGCGGATGCACTCGACGACAGCGAACGTGATGCGGCGCTGGTCACGCCGGCGCCACCGCGTGGGCTGTGCCTGGTGCGGGTACGCTACCCAGATGACGGCAGCAGGGAAGATCACGACCGGGAGCGGATGGAGTAGAAGTTGAAGACGTATTCGCCTAGCATTTTCGACGTGCAGCGACGTTGGTACGTGGTCGATGCCGAACGCCAGACGCTCGGCCGGCTTGCCACCGACATCGCGCGCATCCTCATGGGCAAGCACAAGCCAACCTGGACACCGCATTTGGATACGGGCGACTACGTCGTCGTTGTCAACGCGGCGAAGCTGCATGTCACGGGGAATAAGCTGCAACAAAAGATGTACGCGCGCCACTCAGGGTATCCGGGCGGATTCAAGCAGCGCACCCTGTCCCAGATGATGGAGCGCTTCCCGGAGCGCGTCATCGAGGCGGCAGTCAAGGGAATGTTGCCGCATAACCGGCTGGGAGATGCTATGTACAAGAAACTGCGGGTCTACGCCGGCCCTTCGCACGAGCACGCGGCGCAGCAGCCGGTGGTGCTGACGGTTGGCGGCAAGTCCGCGACGGCTGAGGAGGGTAAGTAACAGCAATGGCAATGCAGCGCTACTTCTATGGCACCGGCAAGAGGAAGACCTCGGTTGCTCGCGTGCGGTTGTACCCCGGGACGGGCGAGGTCGTCGTCAACGGACGGCCGCTGGCCGAGTACTTCGGGCGGGAGGCCGACCGGAGTATGGCCGTGTCGCCGTTTGCCGTCCTGGAGTTGCAGGGGAGATTCAGCGCGTCCGTGAAGGTGGCGGGCGGCGGGGTCACTGGTCAGGCCGGCGCCATCCGGCACGGCGTGACGCGCGCGCTCATCGCCATGGACGAGACGCTCAAGCCGACCTTGCGGCGAGTTGGCTTCGTGACTCGCGATGCGCGCGTGAAGGAACGGAAGAAGTTCGGCCTCAAGCGCGCGCGCAAGGCGCCACAGTACACCAAGCGGTAGTGGTTCGTCGCCGCGTCGGACCATCCGGCGCGCCGTATTCCGCGCTGCGCTCCGAAACCATTATGAACAGGGGGAGACCGTGGCAGCAACCGGACGCATCGCGGCCGACGCCCTCGAGCTCATGGGCAGCACGCCGATCGTTCGCCTCAATCGCTTGAGCGCAGGCCTTGAGGCAACCATCGCCGTGAAGCTGGAATGGTATCAGCCGGGCGGGAGCGTCAAGGACCGCATCGGCGTATCCATGGTGCTCGACGCCGAGGCGCGCGGCATCTTAACTCCGGATACGGTCATCATTGAGCCGACGAGCGGCAACACCGGTATCGCGCTGGCATGGGTATCGGCCGTGCGCGGCTATCGCCTCATCCTCACCATGCCGGACACTATGAGCATGGAACGACAGAAGCTGCTGCGCTTCTTCGGCGCAGAGCTGCTCCTGACCCCAGGCAGCGAAGGGATGCACGGCGCCATCCGAAAGGCGGAGGAGCTGGCGCGGACGCTCCCCAAGACGTGGATACCGCAGCAGTTCCGCAATCCGGCCAACCCTCGCGTGCATCGCGAAACGACGGCCTTGGAAATTTGGCGCGACACGGACGGCGCCGTCGACATATTCGTGGCCGGTGTCGGCACCGGCGGAACGATCACCGGCGTCGCCGAGGTGCTCAAGAAGAAAAAGCCCGGACTCTGGGCCGTGGCCGTGGAGCCGGCCTCATCCGCGGTGTTGAGTGGCGGCCGGCCGGGACAGCAGCGCATCCAGGGTCTGGGGGCGGGCTTCGTACCCGATGTCTTGCGCCGTGACCTGATCGACGAGATCATTCGCGTGGAAGATGAGCAAGCCCTGGCCACGGCGCGTGAGCTGGCCAAACGAGAGGGCCTCCTCGTGGGAATCAGCAGCGGCGCCAATGTCTGGGCGTCATTGCAGGTCGCGCGGCGACCGGAGAGCAAGGGCAAGCTCATCGTCACCGTTGCGCCTTCCGGCGGCGAGCGCTACCTCTCCACCGACCTGTTCCGCGACGTAAGCTAATGGCACCGCGGTAGGGAAGCAGGCATGTCGTACGAGCCGTCGTCCTTCGATCTCGCCGCCGCGGAGCTGCGGCGCTCAGGCGACCGGCAGGAGCTCCTGGGCTACCTGGCCACGAAGCTGCAATCCGCCCTACCCGATCAGACCAGCGTTGAACGGTCCGGCCTGTTTGGGCGGGGGCCGATCCGGCGGGTCGCCGTCACAGTCGGCGAGCACACCTACTCAATCGAAGATCGTCACCGGTCGTTGGTCGGGCAACGCGCGCGAATGGTTCGTGGCATCGAGATTTCCCACGAAGAGATAACGGTCGACTACTGGGTCCGCGAGCTGACGGCTGAGCTGAAACAGCTCGCCCAGCAGAGCGAGCGCTACGGTGAGGCGATCCGTCGTTTGGCGCTGGAGTAGCGGCTCCCGTCTAGCGCAGGATCTCGATCCGCTTGCGGCTGTCGGCGTCGAGGCGCTCGGGCTCGGGCATGTCGAAACGGTTGCCGTCGACATCGGTCAGGCGCAAGCGGCCGTCGGGCAATTTCATGACGTTATCGGAGTTCCAGTTGACCACGAACTCCCGTGGTCCCCAATTGGTATCGACCTGCCAATAGAGCGGACCCTGCTTGATCGAGAGGTCGTCGACCTTGGCGATGATCGGTACGCTGTAGTAGTAGCTGAGCTCGTTGTCCACAATCCGCCTGCTCTCCTGGTCCAGGCCATCCAGTGAGTCGAGGAGACAGATTTCCCGATCGCGGCTGTCGATGACGCTGTAATAGCGTCCGGGCTGCCGAAGCGGGTCCGCCAACCGCACGCGAACGAACAGGAAGCAGCGTTCTTGACCCAGGAACATGCGCAGGCCCTTCGGGCCGCGCTCAAAGCGCAAACTCGCCGCCTCCACGGCGTCGCCGGGATAGGGCTCGTTTTCGAACAGCCCAGATGTCCCACTCATCCTTCTACCGCCTTCATCTTCGATACTTCGCGTTGGAGGTCGACCAACCGGCGATAAATGCCGTTGGGGCGCTCCATGAGCTCATCGTGCGTCCCCACTTCCTTGATATAGCCATCATCGAACACAAATAACCGGTCGGCATTGCGCAGCGTCGACAGGCGGTGCGCGATGGCGAACGTCGTTCGGCCCTTGACCAGGCGGGCAAGGGCGTCTTGAATCGCCTTTTCAGTTTCGGTGTCTACCGATGCTGTCGCCTCATCCAGAATCAGAATTCGCGGGTCGCGCAAGATGGCGCGAGCGATGGAGATGCGCTGGCGCTCGCCGCCGGAGAGGCGATGACCGCGCTCCCCGACGCGGGTGCTATAACCGTCGGGTTTCTCCACGATGAAGTCGTGCGCGTTGGCGGCGCGGGCGGCGGCGACGATGTCGTGGAAGGAAGCATCGGGGCGGGCATAGGAGATATTCTCGGCGATCGTGCCGTTGAACAGGAAGGGGTCCTGCAGCACCACGCCGACCTGGTCGCGCAAGTCGCGCAGTCGCACGTCGCGGGAGTCGATCCCGTCGATGAGGATCTGGCCGTAATCCGGCTCGTAGAAGCGACTGATGAGGTTGATGAAGGTGCTCTTTCCGGAGCCGGACTTGCCGACCAGACCGATCATCTCGCCCGGCGCCACGTTGACGCTAAGGTCCTTCAGCACCGGCTTGCCGCGCTCGTAGCTGAAGCTGACGTCGCGAAACTCGACCCCGCCGGCCATGTCCGGCAGCCGGATGGCTTCCGGCGCGTCGTACTGCTCCTGGTCGGCGTCCAGCACCTCGAAAACCCGCTCCGCGCCGGCGAAGGCCTGGCTCATCCACTGCGAGATTTGGTTGAAGTATTGCAAGGGCGCGTAGAACTGAGCCAGGTAGGAGTTGAACATGACGAGCGTACCCAGCGTCAGCACGCCGCCGATCACATCGTGGCCGCCGATCAGCCAGACGAGGAAGACACCCGAGCTATTAATGAAATTGAGGGTCGTGGAGAGGCGCTGCGACGTGATCGTGGTCTGGATGGCTGCCTCGCGCATGGTGGCGTTCTGATCCTCGAATCGCTCGACCTCACGATCTTCCTGGGCGAACGCTTTGGAGACGCGAATGCCGAGCAGTGACTCGGAGAGTTGGGTCGAAAAGCTGGCGCGCACCCGCCACCAACGGCGGTAGAGGGCGTTCATACGTCGCCAGAGGCGCTGGCTGCCCCAGATCACAAATGGTACCGGAATCAGGATCACCAGGGCGAGCGTCCATTGCACCTTGAAGAGCACGACGAGTATGAACACGAAGAGCAAGGCGTTGGTGAAGATAAATGGCACGCCCTGCACCAGAAACTGCTCCAATGAGGCCGTGTCCTGGCTAATCAGCGAGATGAGCGATCCCGTACCTTTTTCGTTGTGCAGGGAGAGGGGCAAGCGCTCCAGCTTGGTGTAGACCTCGCTGCGCATCCGCGCGGTAATCCGGCTACCCAGCACCGTCGCCAGCCATTGCGCAATCGAGGCGATTATGGAGTTGCCGACGCTGACGACGACGAGCATGCCCACGAGGAAGGCCAGCAGGCGAAAGCGCACATCGGCGGAACCGAGGTGGCCGTCCTTGAGGACGCCGTCGATCATATTGCGGTTGATCAACGGCGGTATCATCTGCAGCAGAGTACGCGCCAGCGTGACCAGGACGACGCTCACGGCGAGGCCCTTGTACGGCGTGAGGTAACCGGCGATGCGCACCATGACGGCGCCGGTTTTGACACAGGAAGGGCAACGCCGGTTCCGCCCGGGCAACAGCTTGCCGCAGCGCTCGCAGCGCAGTTTGGGCAGCTTGTCGGACTGGGTGAAAGGCTTGCCCTCCGCCAACTGCTTGATGCCGCGTGCCGCGTCGGAAAAGTGTGGCGACAGCGATCGCGAGTAGGTCAAGAGCTCGACGATGTGCTCGTGCGTCTCGATGAGCAATCGCTCGGTACTGAGGTTGGGTTCGGTCTTCGCATCCTTGATCTCCGCGAGCAATACCGATGCGACCGGCTGCTCGTCAGGTTTGGGCTCCTGATCGTAGACCAGCACTCGTCGATTGGTCACGACCAGCCAGCGGCGGCCAAACTCGCCGCGTGAGTCGAGGTCGCTTTCGAGGCGCAGGTACTCGTGCTCCGGTAGGGCGACGGCGGGAGAATCCGCGGGCGACTCCGGCCGCTCAGCCTGAAGGACTGCCACGATAGCAAATCTCCTGAGGTTCCGGCAAGGCGGTGACGCCGCTTGTCGGGCCCTTGCCGGTCCGGCGCCCAACAAAAACGAGCCAGTCCACCACGCACGTGGTCGACCAGCTCTCGATTCCGCCTACGGGGTTAGCTGTCGGGTTCGGGTACCGAGATTACCCTACCGCCCCACCGGGCGGATTCACCCCTCGACAATGGTTCCCCCGCCCACGCCCAAGGGCATAGTTCGGCATCCGAAACACCCTACCCTGATTTCGTCGTCCCGTCAACCCCTGTTGTCACATTGTGGTAAGGGGGTAACTGCTGCTACCGTTGTTCTCGCTGTCGTTCGGTCACCGGGGATCAGGGCGGTGACGGTCACGCTTCTTTGACCGGCGGCTCAAGGCAGCTACGTATGTGCTGCTGTGGTACGCTGGAGTGGCCTCGCAGGAGGGCGTTGTCAGCACCTAGGGAGGGCAGCCCATGAGAGCGATTGTGGAGGCGTTGGCTTCTCTCTGGCGGGCTCTGGTGGAGGGAACCAGACCAGCACCGCGCTTGGTCCCGGTGAGGGTTCCCGCGGACGATCGCCGGCCGCGATAGCGGCGCCGCCGGGCGCGCGCAGCTTGCCGGACGCTCGGCGCTTCCCCATGCCATACTCCCAAGATCGTTGGCCCGCACCAGTGAGGGAGTCAGCATGCTGCACACGCGCCTCTGTGATCTGCTTGGCGTAGAACATCCGATTATCAACGCGCCGATGGCCGGTCCGGCCGCGGCTGAGTTGGCCGCGGCCGTCTCGGAGGCTGGCGGTTTTGGCTTGATCGGCGGCTCCAGCGGTGATCCCGACTGGCTGCGTGCCCAAATTCGGGCGGTGCGTGCGCGCACGGATCGCCCCTTTGGCGTCGGCTTCATTTCCTCAGCGCCCGGACTGGATGAGTTGGTGCGTGTTGCGCTAGAAGAGCGCGTTACGGCCGTCACCCACTCCTTCGCCGACCCCACACCCTACGTCGCCGGTGCCCACGCTGCCGGCGTCAAGGTGCTGGCTCAGGTGCAGTCCGTGGCGCTGGCGCGCCAGGCTGCGCAAGCCGGGGTTGACGCTATCGCTGCGCAGGGCTGCGAGGCTGGCGGCCACACCGGCAGCAGCAGCGCCACGCTGCCGCTCGTCCCAGCCGTCGTGGATGCCGTTGGGGGCATACCGGTGATTGCCTCCGGCGGCATTGCGGACGGACGCGGGCTGGCCGCGGTGCTGTTGTTGGGGGCGGAGGGCGCCTGGATGGGCACGCGCTTCGCCGCGAGTCGCGAATCTGCCGGTAGTGAATGGGGAAAAGCTCGAATCGCCGCCGCGAGCACCGACGACACGGTGCTCACCAAGGCGTATGACCTCGCCATGGAGTCGCCATTCCCCGAAGGAATCTCCGACCGCGTGTTGCGCAACGAATACACGGCGCTTTGGCACGGGCGCGATGCCGAGGTCATCGCGCATCGGCAGGAGCTGCGGGCGCAACTGCGCGTGGCCGCTGAGACGGGTGATGCGCGGTTCGCCCCCGTGCGCGCCGGCAACGCCGCCGGACTGATCGCCGAGATCGAGTCGGCGGGCGACATCGTCCGTCGCGTGGTGGACCAGGCCGAGCGGCTGTTGCGCGAGCGAGCGCAGGCGGTCCTAAGATAGCCCCGGTCGCGCCTGCTCGGAAAGGCGCGTGATAGCGGATGCCGGGCGGGAACCAGATCGGACGACACATTACGGCGAACGACGACCCCTCGTTCCCCTGGCTGGCCGAGCCGGAACCGCTGGCGTGGCTGAAAGCGCTCCCGTACTACCCGTGGCTGGTCGTCGGGACGGTCTGCGTCGGAGCGTTCATGGGGCAGCTCGACGCCAGCATTGCTCAACTGGTGTTGCCGACGCTCGAGGAGGTATTTCGCGCGGCGTTCAGCACCGTGGAATGGGTCGCGCTGGCCTACTTGCTGACGCTCGCCGCGCTGCTCGCTCCAGTCGGCCGGCTCGCCGACATGATGGGACGCAAGCTCCTCTACACGGTCGGATTTCTGGTGTTTGTGGCCGGTTCCGCGCTGTGCGGCGCCGCGCCGGGCCTGGCTTTCCTGATCGGCGCTCGTATCCTGCAGGCGGCCGGGGCGGCGCTGTTGCAAGCGAACAGCGTTGCTATCGTCACCGCCGCGGCTGGGCCGAAACGGCGGGGCCGGGCGATCGGCATCCAGGGCGCCGCCCAAGCCATTGGACTCTCGGTCGGGCCCGCGCTGGGCGGATTGCTCATTAGCGCCATAGGATGGCGCTGGGTGTTCTTCATCAACATCCCCGTTGGCATCATTGGAGCAGCGCTCGGCTGGATCATCTTGCCGACCACGTCGGGACTGCGCGGCAGGCAGCGCTTCGATCTGCCGGGAACCGTGACGCTGGCCGGCGCCTTTGTCGCGCTGTTGGTGGCGCTCAGTAAGGGTCAGACCTGGGGCTGGCTGTCGCCGCGAACCGTCCTCCTCACCGTCGCGGCGGTACTGCTGGCCGCTATCTTCGTCTACCGCGAGCGACATACGCCGTCGCCGGTGGTCGACCTCTCCTTGTTTCGCATTCGGTCCTTTACCATGGGGAATCTCACCGGCTTGCTGGCCTACGCGGTCACCTTCGGCGTGTTTCTCCTCGTCCCCTTTGACCTGGAGCGTGTCCAGGGGGACAGCCCATTGCTGGCCGGCGGGCTACTCACGGCGGTACCTGTGGCGCTTGGGATCGTGGCGCCGCTCAGCGGGGCCTGGTCGGATCGGGTGGGGGCCCGCCTGCCCACGGCGACGGGCATGCTGATCGCGGCTGCCGCACTGGTGGCGCTGGCCCTCGTGGCGGGCGGGCGCGATGGCGCGTTGATGATTCCCGCGTTGCTGGCGCTAGGCGGCGGACTGGGCCTGTTCACCCCGGCAAACAACAGCGCCATCATGGGTAGCGCCCCGTTGGGGCGGCTTGGAGTCGCGGGAGGAGTGCTGAACATGATGCGCAGTCTCGGCACCAGCCTCGGCGTCGCGTTCGCCGGGACCGCCCTGGCCGTTACCCTGCAAGTGCTTTTCGGTCATGGAGAGACCACGCTCACGGCGTCGCCGGCCCAGGTCGCGGTGGCGATGCGGGTGGCGCTCCTGTGCATGGCCGGCCTCGCGCTGCTCGCCGGCGTCCTTTCCGTCCCTCGCGGCGGGTCGCGGTCGACGGCGGATGTGCCGGTGCTAGAATGCTAACAGGATGCTGGTGGCGGTGATGCCGGGGGCGGCGACTGCGCACCCACAAGTGGGTGCGCAGTCGCCGCCCCCGGCATCACCGCCACCCACGTTCGCACGCCCTAACTGAACCGTATTGGCACTAGCCCCCGACGTGGACCTGCGTCGTGCCGGCTTGTGAAATGATTCTCACGGCAATGCCGTTCACGGAGAGATCTTGCGATGCCTGACTGCCGGCACTCAGCACCGAGGAGCCGTCTGGCACACTGATCGTCAGGTCGGCGCAGCCGTCCGAGCGGCCGGTGAGCGTGGAACTAAAGCTCCTGCCGGCGATGAGATTGGCGATTGCCTGTTCGGTTGGAGCATTGGCGGCATTGCAGATCCGGTAGGTCGCCTGACCGCCGGGCTGATTGCTGGAAGCCGGCGACCCGTTGCCTCCCGACACCACCACGTTCGAGGTAATAGTGGAACTGGAAGAACCCGTCGCCCCGTCGGCGCCATCTACGGACGTGGAGTTGCCGGATGTGGAGACGCCTGGAGTGGCGTCCACAACGGTGTTGCTCTCGTCGTCCGCGCGGGCTTCCCAGGCGAACCGCTGCGAGTTAAGACGCTTCTGGAGGCCGTACGGGCCGTTCACCCAGCTCCAATACCCGTCAGTGAAGGCCGTAAAATTGTCGGCGTGCCGCCAGACGAGCATACCGTCGGTGGTTTGCTGGATGGCGTCGCCATTGGCGGGATTGTGCGACTCGTCCTCGCGGCATTGGCCGACCGTGGCGGGAATCTCCGCCTGAATGGCAGCAAAGCCGAGGACAAAACGGCAGCCGTCCGCCTGGGCGACAGGAATGAAAGCCTGACTGGCCAGGAGACAGAGCATAGCGCTGACTACAGCCACTTTGCGCATGGCATCCTCCACTACTGGCGGCGCCGGAGGCTCCGATAGGGTGGGCTCCGTCCGGGGGTTCCATGCCAGTGTACCGGCTACGCCGTCGTCTGCATACTGCTACCGCCCCAGACGCTTGAGGCGCTCCCAGTCGGCCCAAGCACGGACCTGGTATTCACGACCGGACTGGCGCAATATAACCACGAGCCGCCAATCCTCAAATCGGGTGCCGGCTTCCCACACGCGAAGCTTCAGGGAATACGACTCCGCTAGCGGACCGCCATCCTTGCAGTCAGCCGCGATCTGCTCAGCCAGAGCGAGCAGCGGGTCTCGTGCGACGCTGCCTTTGGGTCGATCCGCCATGCACAGACTACTAGCGCTTCTCGCCATCATCACCGTAGCGCCGAGTGCCGGTTTGTCGCAAGAACAGCGCGGCGCCCGCTTGGAGCAACCGGTGCCGCTCATCTGACGGCGCGGTGTGGGGATTCTGGATGGTATAGCGGGAGGGCGGAAAAAACGCGTCCACGCGCTCCCGTCCCGCGGCAATAGCGGTTCCCTCGTCCGTCGCGTCGACGGCGACGGTCACCAGCACGCCACGACGGTGCTCCTCAGTGGCGTAGGTTTGGAGCGCTGAGGCGTCTTGCCAAAGCTCTAGGTCACGACGATCCCATGGCGTATCCAGCCATGGCTCTACCCGAAACGTTGTCGTCCAGGTGGTCATTATTGCCGTCTCCCCGCTCGCGCGGTTTCTCCCCTAATTACGTGGATCGCGCGCCGGCCGGCGCCCCTTGCGACGCGCCAACCGGTACGTCGCGCAGTCCCCGTGGTCGACTGCGTCAGGGGACGTGCCGCTTAGCAGTCTTCCCGTTGCACCAGCATGTCACCCGGTGTGACGTCGAGCGCGCGACAGACCTTATCCAATGTGCGCAGATGAACGCGGTCGGGCTTCCTGAGGAGGGTATAGAGCTGCGTCGTGTGGACACCTGCCCGCTGGCTCAGGGCGACCACCCCGACGCCGCGCTCGCGCATGAGCGCTTCCAGCCGCACCTCAATCATCTGCCAACCTTCCCGTTCAAGTATACTACATTCCGCCGATACGCAGAATAGCTGATCCGCATTCGGGCAGGACCGCGAGGGAGACTATCACCCCAGACGATCGAAACCTGAGCCTGGCGCTTGACCGGACCAGCGCCGACCGTAGGCGGTAAGATGGGGTTCGTTATTCGGCGGTCAGAAGGAAGTAGAAAAAGCAATGGCACGTCAACCGGGCAAGCGGCTTGTGGACCGTATCCAGAGCGATCTGCGCCGGACACGGTGGCTGGCGGGTGCGTTCGAGCTCGTGCAATTGCCGCCGGGCGACCAGCGCATCATCGTCAGCGACCTGCGCTCGCCGGGGACGCAGGTGCCGATCACCTCGTACGAGCGCTGGTTCCAACTGCGCAAGGAACAGCGGGCACTCGACAAGGCAGCGCGAGCGCTCCCGTGAGCCAGGGCCGCGATTGCGATCGGCGGCCAAGCGACCGGGGGACTGCGGTCCCTTTCATCCGGCGAGGGCCGTCCGCGCTGCGCGGGGCCGCATGGTCGCTGGTTTGTCCTGCCAGTGGTCCTTCGCTGCGCTCAGGATGACAGTGAAGCACCACCTCGACTTCGTGGCTGCGCCGATAACTGGCCCCAAATGTGCTGATGCGGTTCTTCCGTAGGCGCCGCCATCGAGCGGGCGACCCGTGACGTGCTGGGTGGCGGTCGCATATGGTCGCAGTGCGCAGCGGGCAGGGTCGCTTGACCAGGGAGCGGCGCCGGGAGAGGTGGCATCGCGACGTGGCGTCGTTCATCCCCGAGCACGCCGGTCGCGCAGCAGTTGAGACGGTCGGCTCGCGTGACCCCTCTGGACCGATGGCGGAGGATCTCCGTGCTGTTAACGAGCGGCTCCTGCTCTCCGGCCTCCGGGAGCAGGCGGCCCGAGCCGACGCGGAGCGATTGGCCGCGGAGCACATGGCTGTCCTGGCCCAGATCGCCGATGGAGTAGTCATCGCCGACCCCGCCGCCAGCGTCACCTTCGTGAACGATGCGGCCCGCCGGCTCGATGCCAGACTCCATCTGGGTACGTCACTCAAGGTCTATGCCGCCAGCGGCCATTGTAGGATGCTCGATGGACGGCCGTATCCCCTAGCTGCCATCCCCGTCATCCGCGCCTTGGGCGGAGAGACGGTAGTCGGCGCGCAACTTCGCATCCTCCGTGACGACGGGACGGAGGTTACGGTGCGGACGAGCGGCGCTCCGCTCACATTGGCGGACGGACGGCGCTTAGGGGCGGTGTGGACTCTGCAGGAGATCAGTGCTGAGCACGCACTTGCGCACGAACCGCTTCTTCCCGACTTCGTGGCCGGTACGCTGGCCATCAACTTTCATCACCCGCGAGTCACACTGCGCGGGGAGCTGGTAAAGCTGACAGCGCTGGAATATAAACTCCTCTGCCAACTGGCCGCCAATGCCGGCCGGGTGTTGCCCACCCAAGTGCTGCTGGCCCGCGTCTGGGCATCGGAATACGAGGCCACGCGGGACTGCCTCAAGGTCTATATCAGCCGCTTGCGGGCCAAGATCGAGCCCAGCGACGAGGCGCCCCACATCGAGACCGTGCGAGGATTGGGCTACCGATTCGTTCGGCCTCCCCTACCGGGCACACGACAAGCCGCTCACACCGGCGGGAGACCAAGCGCGTAGTGGGTCAGCGGCAAGGGGCCATAGATGACACGTGATGCACTGGCGCCTGGATCTCGCCATTACGAGCAGGCTGCATTTACCTGATTCGTTACGAACTCGTGACATGATTCCTTGTTTGTTGACGGTGGCCAGTCGATCTCATGCATGGAGGAGAAGACACCGTGGCTATCTCGCGGTCCCGCCCGGCGATGGTGGGGCCAATAGGCGTGGACCTCGACGATGCCGATCTTCTCGACGCGGTGATCGCAGGCAACGTCGGGGCGCTTGGGGCGCTCTACGACCGCTACGGCGGGCCGGCGGATTGGGGTGACCCGTATTCCAAGGTGACCCCGGTGCAAATGCGCGTGGCCCTGGGCGAATTGCCGTCGGAGCAGCGCGATGCCATCGAGCTTGCCTTTTTTGGTGGACTGACCACTGAGGAAGGCGCGCAACGCCTGGGTATCCCACCCGGCATCTTCAGAGAGCGCATGCATGTATCCATCCAGAGTCTCAAGAGTCGGCTAGACGAAGGACGGCCCCATAGCTAAGTCCGTATCACCGGAGCGGGGCACGAAACGGCGCGTAGACCATGGTCTAAGGTCCCAGCGCGCAATGTAGACCCTCCCGATTTTGCTATACTGGCCCGGCGCCAAGAACTTCGTACTTGGTACCTGCGCATGGTCTGCCCACGGGGTACAAGGAGGTAACGGACGCCACACCATGGTCACTCCGCCCCCTTTCCCGGTAAGCAGACGGTGTTTAGCAACGCATCGATGACCGTTGTGTCGCCGGCCGCGCTGGAGCTGGCACAGCAGCTCCTCCGTCACGAGGCCGATGGACGGCTGGGGGCTGAGGCGCTCGCGGCAGCTGCCGAGCGCGTCGGTGGGCGGATGCGCGGACGGCTGACGGACCTGGTCGGCCTCGCCGGGTACCACGCACTGTTCGCCCGCGCGTTGCGTCTGGCGCAGGAAGAGATCCCCGCGCTGAAACGCATCACGCTCGACACCAATGCGGAGGGTGGTCTGCGCGGCATACGCGAGTTCGCCGGCGCCCAGGTCGACGATTCGGCCGCGGCCGCCGGCCTCACGGCGATTTTGGCCAACCTCATCGGACTGCTGGTTGTCTTCGTCGGCGAGGATCTGGCCATCCGCCTGGTCCGGGATGCCTGGCCGGAGGGGATCCGCGACATGGTCAGCGCGGAGGAATGAGCATGAGTCAACAAGGCCGCGTACACATTGCCACACTGCCCACGGGCGTACCTGGACTGGACGAGATCCTCAGTGGAGGGCTGCCGGAGTACTCCTTCAATCTGATCCTTGGCTCGCCCGGCGCCGGAAAGACCACCCTGGCTCACCAGATCATGTTCGCATTGGCCTCGGCCGAGCGGCCTTCCCTCTACTTTACCGTGCTCGGCGAGCCGCCGATCAAGATGCTGCGCTACCAGCAGCAGATGGCCTTCTTCGATCCGGCTAAGGTGGGGCGCGACATCCAGTTCATCGACTTGAGCGATGGGGTACTGCAAACGGACCTGGGAGCGGTGCTGGAACGCATCGTCCGGCAGGTGGAGGAGACGAGCCCCGGCCTGGTAATCGTTGATTCCTTCCAGACCGTCGTCCGAGCAGCCGCGAGTCGGGACACGGGCAATCTGGATCTGCAGAGCTTCGTCCAGCGCCTGGCCGTACACCTGACAAGCTGGCAAGCGACTACGTTCCTGATCGGGGAGAACCTGGCCGAAGAGCTGCCGGGCAATCCCGTGTTTACGGTGGCCGACGGCATCTTGACGCTCTCCCAGAGCGTTGCGCGCAACTCGGTGGTGCGCAAGCTGCAGGTAATAAAGTCGCGTGGTCAGGCGCCGATGCCGGGCCTGCACACATTCCGCATCAGCCAGGCCGGCCTCCAGGTGTTCCCCCGGATGAGCATCACGGTACGGGAGACGGCTCGGACGCAACCGGCCGGCCGGATCACGACCGGCATTCCCGGCTTGGACGAGCTGATGGGCGGGGGGATCCCGGCAGGCGACGCGGTGCTGGTGGCCGGGCCTTCCGGCACGGGCAAGTCGGTGCTCACGGCGCAGTTCGTCGCCGCCGGGGCACGGCGGGGCGAGCCGGGGATTATCGTCGTCTTCGAGGAGCACCCGCTAGAGTACCTGCGCCGTGCCGCCTTGCTGGGCATCGATCTCGAGGCGATGGCACGCGACGGCGCGGTCGAGGTGATCTACCTGCGCCCGCTGGACCTCTCCCCGGACGAGACGCTGCACGAGATCCGCGCGGCGGTGGCGCGGATCGGCGCCCGGCGGGTGGCCATCGATTCGGTATCCGGCTTCGAGCTGGCGCTGGCGCCGACCTTCCGCGAGGATTTTCGCGAGTCGCTATACCGGCTGGTTGGAGCGCTGACCGGTCGGGGCGTCACCGTGCTCATGACGATGGAGATCGTGCAGAATTACAGCGAGCTGCGCTTCAGCCCGTACGTGATCTCTTTCCTGGCCGACGACATCCTCCTCCTGCGCTATGTGGAGATCGCCGGCGAGCTGCAGAAGAGTCTGGCGGTGGTGAAGATGCGCAACAGCGGGCACAGCCAGGAGCTGCTGCGCTACGACATCACCGACCACGGGATCGTCGTGCGCGAGAGCCTACGCGACTATCGTGGCGTCGGCAGCGGCGCGGCGGAGCTGCGCGAGGGGGCGCGCCGCCCCGCTTATGCGGGGTTGACGGCTGCAGAGACGGTGGTGCTCGACGGATTGTTAGAGTTGGGCGAAGCGTCCCTGGCGGAACTGACGGGACGCACCGGCGTGCGGGACCCGGAGCTGATCGCCGCGCTGGACCGTCTGGCCCGCCTGAACTATGCGGTGCAGCGGCAGGTGGCGGGCGGGATGCTTTACCGTCCGGTCGCACGTCGGGTGGGCTAGCGTTCAATGTCGGAACGCCACGACCCTGTAGGGGAGGAAGCCACGACCGCCCTGCCACTGCACAGCGAGCTCCAGGCGGTCAACGAGCGATTGCTGATCTCCGGCTTGCGGGAGCAGGAGCTGGCGGATCAGCTCAGCCACCAGCTCGCCTTCCTGTCCGCCATCACCGCCAATCTCGTGGAAGGCGTGTATGCCGAGGACCGGTCGGGCCGGATTAGCTTCGTCAACCCGGCTGCCGAGCGGTTGCTGGGCTGGACGGAGGCGGAGCTGCTGGGGCAGGACGCCCACGAGCTGCTGCACGTCGGGTGTGCCGACCGGCGATACCAGCCGCCGAGGCCATGCCCGCTGCAGGAGGTGGCCAACACCGGCGCCGTCTATCGCAATGCTGACGACATCTTTGCGCGGCGGGACGGGACGGTGCTCCCCGTGGCCTACTCGTCCGCGCCGATCGTCGCGGCCGGCGAAGTGACCGGCGCCGTCGTGACCTTCAACGATGTGACCGAGCGCAAGCGGGCGTCGGCGCAACGCGATGCGCTGCACGCGACTACCGCCGCCCTTTCCCACGCTCTCACCCCCGCGCAGGTGGCCGACGTCGCCCTCCAGCGAGGGCTGGAGGTGTTCGGCGCCGACGCCGGTCTGCTGGCCCTTCTGCGCGAGGACGGCGCTACCCTGGACATCGTGGCAAGACGCGGTCACGCACCGGGCGCGCTTGATGGCTTCAACCCGATCGCCCTTGACGCGCCCTTGGCGCTCCCCGCGGCGGTCCGCACTGCCGCGCCAGTATTTCTAGAGTCGGAGCCGTCCTGGCTCGACCACTTTCCGGAGAGTGTGGCGCTGATCGCGAGCATTGAGCAGGCGGCGGGCGCGGCGCTGCCCCTGGTGGTCGACGGACGGCCACTGGGCGCGCTGTGCGTGACCTTCACGACGCCCCGATCGTTCAGCGAGGATGAGCGAAGCATGGCCATGACCCTGGCCGGGCAGTGCGCGCAGGCGCTGGAACGGGCGCGGCTGTATGCGTTGGAGCAGCAGACCAGGATGCGTGTGGAGCACCTGGCGGCGGAACGGGAAGCTATTCTGGGGCAGATGGGTGAAGGCATCATCATCGCCGATCCGAACGGGCACATCACGTTCATCAACGAAGCCGCCCGCCGCATGCACGGTGTTGCGGCGCTTGGTGTAACCGTCGACGACTATGCCGCGACCTATCATCTGGCGACATTGGAGGGCGCCCCCTATCCGTCGCACGACCTGCCGCTTGCCCGCGCGGTCGAGCACGGCGAGACGGTGATCGACGCCCGTTGGCGCATTCAGCGGGCGGAGGGCGCCGACGTCATCGCGGAAGGGAGCGCCACCCCGGTGATAGACAACGACGGCGTCCGGCTCGGCGCCGTGCTGCTTGTCCGCGATGTGACGGCCCAGTATGGGCTGGAGCGACAGAAGGAGGAGTTCCTCAGCTCCGTCGCGCACGATTTGCAGTCCCCGCTCACCGCCATCAAGGGGAATGCCCAGTTCCTCCTGCGGCACGTTCGGCGGGCCGCCTCGCTCGACGCGGCCCGTCTACAAGCTGGCCTGGAGCAGATCGAATTCACGTCCACGCAGATGACCACGCTCGTACGGGAGCTATTGGACCTGGCCCATCTGCGCATGGGCCAGGTCATCGAATTGCGCCGACAGCCTACCGACCTGGCAGCACTCAGCCGGCGGGCCGTCGCCGCACAGGAGGGTCAAGGCGTCGAGCGCCGCATCCGGGTCGACTGCGACGCCACTGAGATCATCGGCACGTGGGACGCCGACCGCCTGGAGCGTATGCTCGCCAACCTCCTCTCCAATGCCATCAAGTACAGCTCGGAAGGCGGCGAGATCCGCCTCATGCTGACACGCGAGGAATCTGGCGACGGGTCTACAACGGACCGCGTCCCATCAGGCGCCTGGGCCATCCTTCGGGTGCAGGACGATGGCGTGGGCGTCCCGGCAGACGATCTGCCGCACATCTTCGAGCTCTACCGGCGCGGCCGGAACGTGGTGGGGCGCATCAGCGGCACTGGAATCGGGCTGTCCAGCGCGCGCCTCGTCGTCGAGCAGCACGGCGGGACGATCGCGGTCGACAGCACCGAGGGGTCTGGCACTACTGTCACCGTGCGTCTGCCGCTCTAGTGGGACGTGGCTCGTCCGTTGGCGAACGCCGGGACGGACCCTCACCCCCGGCCCCTTGCCCCCGTCGAAGACGGGGCCGAAGGCCGCTCGGCGGGCGAGGGGAGCGGGCATCTCCAGTGGGGCCTCTCCCCAGCTTGCGGGGGAGAACGCCCAGAGGGCACCCGAAAGCCGGAGTGAGGGCCCGCCCCGGCGTTCGCCAACAGAGTCCTCAAGGAGCCGGCTTCGTAATCTTAGCCTGGGGCTCCAGCCCCAGGCGTCCTTGCCGGGTGGCCCCTAGAATCGCGCGTTAGCCTGTGGCCGTCGATACCGACGCAGGGCTGGCTGCTACCGTCCTGGCCGACTCCTGGAGGCGACGGCGGACGAGGGCAGGGTCGATGCGCTGGACGTCGCTTATGACCCGCGTCAGCTCCAGACCGCGGATGAGCAGGCCGGACAGATCGAATTGCCACCAGAAGAGGCCATGAAAGGCGGAGCGCTGGAAGGCGTGATGATTATTGTGCCAGCCTTCGCCCCCGGCCAGTAACCCGACCAACCAGTGGTTCGTGCTGCTATCCCCAGTCTTGAACGGGCGCCGGCCGAAAACGTGGCAGACGGAGTTGACACTCCAGGTGACGTGATGGACCAGCACGATCCGAACCAGGCCACCCCAGAGCAGGCCGCGCCAGCCGTCCACGGCGAAGGGGATCGCTAGCGACAGGAGGACCCACAGCCAGAACGTCTTGCTCACGAAGCGGACGATGGGATCATCCAACAGCCAAGCGCCGTACTTGGTGGGATTGGCGGCGAAGCCGTCGATGATCCAGCCGACGTGGGCGTGGAAAAAGCCCTCCAACGGACTGTGTGGGTCGCCCGGGCGGTCGGCGCGAGCGTGGTGCTCGAGGTGGGTACTGGCCCAGGTGAGAGCGGGTCCCTCCAGGGACATGGAGCCGAGCACGAGCAGGAGGAACTTGAGCCAACCCGGGGCCTTGAAGCCGCGGTGAGTGAGATAGCGATGGTAGCCAATGGTGACGCCCAGCGCGACAACCGCGTACATGCCGACCAGCAGGACAAGGTCAACGCCGGCGATGGAGCGCTGCCAGAGTTGAATGATGGCAACCACGACGGCTGCCAGCGGGCCCAGCACCCCTAGCATAATCAGCAGCCGCAGCAGTGGCCCGTTGTCGGCACGCCGCGCCGCCGGCTGCGCCACGCTGAGGCGCACTCGTTCGGAAGAGATAGTTACCATCGAGCATCCTTATCATCATCGTCGAAAAGCGGCACAGCTCACTCACTATGCCACTCCGCGGTAAAGAACGAGGTAAACACAGCCAACTCGCAACTTTCACGTATCCCCACCATACCACGCCGGAAATCGGGCGGTCGGGACGATCTCCGGCCACTAGGGAATGCTGTACCCGCCGCACGCGCTACAGCGAAAGACCAGTCCCGGCAGGCGGTCGAGTCGACAGCCCTCGAGCAAGGACGCCTGGCAGGTGGCGCAGTCGTGCGCGACGTCGCTCTCCTCCCGGCGCAGGAGGACGGTGCCTTCCTGCTCGGCGCTGGGCTCCAAGAGCTGGTGCCGGGCGCGGTCCGCCTGGGGAAATCCGTGCAGACGCACGTGCTCGCGGATCAGCGGCATAGCAGCACCCGCTCGGTGGTGGCGGCGCCGTTGCCGATCGACCCGGCGTCGTGGCCGTCCGCGGTGGAACTGAACACCCGCCGCACCGCATCCTGCGGCTGCTCGCCCGATTGCAGGGGGATTGTCTGGAACCCTCGCCCCGGGCTTACCGCGTGGATGATCGTCGCCGCGGCGTCGGCGGTCGCCTCGTCCGCGGCATCGTAGAGCGCCACTCCGTCGTAGGCGCCGCCATAGGCCTGAAACAGATCGACGAGCTGGACACCGGCCCGGTCGAGCCGTTCACCCAGGGCATGGCCACGATCCTTAGGGTCGGGCGCGAGCTCCGCCCAGGCGGCGGGCACAAACCCGAACAGCGTCATGTATTGCGGCATTGCCGTGTCCTCCCTTGACGATCGTTCCGGCGCCGCCGCGCAGGCAACAAGCTTTGCCTGCGATGCGACGTCGCCACCATCCGCGCCCTGGCGGCGCGGCATCATTGGTCCCATCCCTGGCGAATCCCTAACCGGCATCTGCTCGTGGGCTACAGCGTGGACGTATCCAGGACGGCCTGCGCCGCCCGCTGCATCACCGCCATCGTGGTGGGGGCGTCCTGCGCGCCGCTCCAGAGCGGCTCCGCGGCTTGTTGCATGGCAGCCTGTACCGCGGCGCTGGCGGGGCTCTGAAGGAAGGCTGGCGTATGTGCCAGCGCCACGAGCTCATTGGTCCGCCCGCGCCACTTCAACGCCTCGTCGGCGCCGAGGTTGTTGGCGACCGCCGGGATGCAGGCGATCGCCGCCCCAGCAGACCCCGGCTGAACGAACGCTTGTCCCGCCGGACCCGAGTGAAACTTGATGTAGTCCCAGGCAGCCTCCTGCTGCCGCGCAGCCGCCGGCAACAACAGGAGTGTGGCGTCGAAGTAGCCGAAAGTCTGTCCCACGGCGCTTGGTCCCCCCGGCACCGGCCACTGGTGGAGCGTGAAGTTGGGGGTAATCGCCAGGATGGTAGACGGGATTTCCCCTACGTCCATCAACCCCATGGCGAGCTGATCCACCGCCAGGGCCTCGCCCGGGCCGGCCACGTAGGGTTTCCGGTAGGCGCTAATCCAATCCACGCCGCCCACTACCTGGAGCTGCCGGGCGACCCAGTCCAGGGCCTCGACGCCTGCCGGCGTGGCGAAGGCGACCTTCGTCCCTTCCGCATTGAGCAGGGGGACGCCATTGGCCTGCAGCCAACCGGCCGAGTCGGCCGGCCATCCCCAGGTCGGGACAAAGCCGGCTCGGGTCCGCCCCTTGGTCACCATCTTCAGCGATTGCTCATTCAGTAGGGCGAGGTCCTCCCAGGATGTTGGCGCGTGGGTCGGGTCGAGTCCCAGCTCATTGAGCACCAGGTCATTCTGGTAGAGCGACGCGAGAACCAGATGTTCGGGCATGCCGTAGGTCGCCTGCTGGTACCGCATCGCGATCCGCGCTGCCTGGTAGTACTGGGCCGGGTCGACGCGGTCTCGGGCGAGGTAGGCATCGAGCTGAGCAAATGTCTGACGTGCCGCTCCCTTTATGAGGGTGGTCGCCGCGTCTATGACCACGTCCGGCGGCGTACCGGCAGCGACGGCGACCAGGAGCTTGTCCCAGCCGTTGGTGTAGCTGACGTCGGCCGACCAGGTGGGATGGGCGGTGGCGTAGGCGGCCACCGCCTGATCGACAGCAGGGTTCTTGCTGCCGCCTGACCACCAGATCTGCAGATGAGTCCCGCCCTTCCGGCCCAGCGTGACGGGCGCCGATGCATCCGGAGCGGGCGGATAACCACAGGTGGATAGTAAGGGCAGGCCGGCGAGCAGGCCGAGGCCGCGGAGCAAGAACTGACGCCGGGCGGGTGTAGGGCGCGTCGCGGGCGAGGACATGGCGGCCTCCTTCCGATCCTTTGCTAATCTCTCAGTATATGGTATGGTGAGCAGATTAGCAAATAATCTGATGGACTGACCAAACCATCGGACAGTGACGAAAGGATACCCATGGGGCAATTGCAACCCGTCCGGCCGGTCACCGTCTTCGACGCCGTCTACGACCAGCTCTACGCCTTGCTCTCGGGGGACACCTTCGCGCCCGGCGCCCGCCTGCCGTCGGAGCGGGAGCTGGCCGAGCAACTGCGGGTGAGCCGACCCTCCGTGCGCGAGGCGCTCAAAGCCTTGCGCGTGCTTGGTCTGATCGAGGTGCGCGGTCGCTCCACCTACGTCAAGCGTCAACATGCCGCGCCGGAGACGGGCCGCCCGGCGATCACGCTGCCGCTGGCGGAGGTGGAGCTGCTGGAGATCCATGAGTTCCGGGAGGCCGTGGAAGGCCACATCGCCGAGCTCGCGGCCGAGCGGGCGGTCGCCCACGACACCGCGGCGCTGGAGCGCGTCCTGGCGGTGATGCAGGAGGAGTTCTCGCGGGACGTGGAGGCCTTCCTGGCGGCGGACCGGGAGTTCCACCGGACGCTGGCGCGCGCCGCGGCGAACCGCCTGCTCCTGGCCGCCCACACTCAGATCTACGAGCAGGCGCTGCTCCAGCCGCGGCTGCAATCGGCGGCGCTCCACAGCGCCGCGGTCACCGGTGCGCTGGAGCACATGCTGGAGGCGCATCGCCAGATGCTGGAGGCCGTGCGCCAGCGGGACGGCGCGAAGGCGCGCCGGCTGATGCAGGGCCACCTTGCCCAACTGCGGCAGGACATCCTCGCCAGTGCGACGGTTGCCACGGAAGAGAACGGTCAGGCGAGTGCCGCCATGGAGTAGCGGAGCGGGCGAAGGGCGTCGTTGACGGGGATGCAGGCGGTGACGGGGCCGCATCGCCAGCATCTCCCGCGGTTGCTGGCGCCGGGTGGTCGACGGCATGATCATTGGAGTTGTCGCGCACCTGCGCGGTGCGGACTGAAGCCGATCACCCGGCGAGGCCGGCGCGTCTCGACACGCCTAGGCGCTGGCTGGGGCCATCCGGATCCCCTGGGCGGCTGGGGACTTCGTGGCAAGGTACCACAGTAGCCGTTGGACCAGGCGCACGCGCACGGCGGCCAGCATTCGATAGTGATTGGTGTTCCGTTCGATTCCCAGCGCCCGTGCCGTCTCGGCCGTGGCTCCGCCGCGGCTCAGGACAGCGAAGTCCGCGCGATCGTGGCGGTACCCAGGGTACGTCCGCGTCGCCAGTTCGGCAGCCAACGCCGCCAATGCCTCGTCGAGAGCTTCCTGCAGCGCCAGTCCCCCGGCGTCCTCACGGCCGGCGAACTGCCCCACCGCCCGGTGTTGCACCGCTCGCAGGCGCACTAGCGGACTGGCCGCCAGCGCTCGGGAATCCTGTCGGAGCCGCAGCGCGGTGACGACATCCCGAGGTTGCAGCACGTCGCCGGGCGCGTGCTCTGGGCCGCTAACGGGAACCATTTCGGCCCCTCCCACCGCTGGCGCCGCGCTGATGGAACCGTCCGCGACGTCGCGGAGTGCGTCCTACCGCGGACGTCTGGTGTCCGTGCTTCGTCGAACAGGCCGCCATTGCCAAGTCGGACGGCGGCTACTGCCACATCGCAGGCATGGCATACCGTTTGCAAATTAGATGCAGATGAGAAGGGCGCCGTGCATTCGCGCACCAAACGGCTGTTCTGACCTGATCAGCTGGGGGGCGCCCGCCCCGCCGAGCTACCTGAGTAGGGCGAGCGCCTCCTCAGGGAGCTCGACTGCCGTAAATGCCATTGGTGTAGCCCTTCGACACAGGAGGGAGCCGACGGTCAGATTCGAACTGACGACTTGCTGTTTACGAAACAGCCGCTCTACCCCTGAGCTACGCCGGCAAAGTAGCAGCAGTGTACCACGAGGGGGCTGGCGGCAGCCGGGAGCATCGCCGTGAAGGCTGCATCCTTCGGTAACGCTACCCTATACTCTGTCGCGGTGATCAAGAGCCGCGGTTGGCTGGTCCGTTCGCCGAGGCGAGCAGTGGATGAGACGTATGGGGGAATTAGCAATGGCACTCGAAGGTCAGGTGGCGCTGGTGACTGGGGCGTCCAGCGGCATCGGGAGAGCTGCCGCGGTGGCGTTCGCACGGGAGCGCGTACCTGTCGCGCTGGTCAGCCGGCGCGTCGCGGAGCTGGAGCAGCTTGCGGCTGAGGTTGCCGCCGCGGGCGGGCAGGCGATCGTCGCCCCCGCGGACGTAAGCCAGCCGGAGCAGGTGCAGACGGCGGTGGCCCGCACGTTGGAGCGCTTCGGGCGTCTGGACATCCTGGTCAATAACGCCGGGATCAACAGCAAGCAGCGCCACTTTGCCGACATGGCGCAGGCCGACTGGGACCGGGTGATCGCCATCGACCTCGACGCCTGCTACTACTGCATCCAGGCCGTCCTGCCGGCTATGCGCAGCCAGGGACAGGGGACCATCGTCAACGTCTCGTCCAATGCCGGGCGACACGCGTCCCTCATATCCGGTGTCGCCTATAGCGCGGCCAAGGCGGGTGTGATCGCGCTATCGAACTGCGTCAACCTGGAAGAGTGGCGCCACGGCATCCGCGCCTGCGCGCTGGAACCCGGCGAGGTGGACACCCCGATCGTGATGGACCGGCCGGTGCCCCCGACCGATGAGCATCGGGCCACGATGTTGCTGCCTGAGGATATCGCCGAGGCCATCCTGTTCGTGTGCAGCTTGCCCTGGCGGGCGTCGGTCGAGGAGCTCTCCATGCGGCCGCGCATCCGCCGCTAGTGGACCAGTGGTCGTGCGGCAAATCATTCCGACCCGGACGGTCGATGCTGTTTCGCCTACAGCTTTCCGCCTGCGGTACTATTTAACGATACAAAGTCAACAATAGCTGGCGAGGCCGCTCTGCCAGGGTCGCGAGGGAGTCTTTGAGCGTTAGCGTTGAGGCGGCGCCGCGCGGCGCCGCACTGGGATGGCACGCGCCGCCCGCGGTCGTGGTGAAGGTCGCGGCGGTTCTGGTGGCCGTCGCCCTTCTCGTGGTGATTACGGCGGCTGATGCGGGCGCCGGTCTTTTCTTCGCCTTCGGGCTCGGTTTCGGCGTCATCTTGCAGCGGAGCCGGCTCTGCTTCGCGTCCGCCTTCCGCGATCTCTTCCTGCTGCGTGACGGCCGGACCATGCGGGCGATACTGGTCGGGATTGGGCTGGCGACGCTCGGCTTCGCGCTCCTGATGTCCAGGAGTGTGCCGGACCCCACGGCCGGAGCGTTACCAAACCAGGCGCACGTCATTCCAGTCGGCTGGTACGTCGTCGTGGGTGGCTTGAGCTTCGGCGTCGGAATGGTCGTCGCCGGCGGGTGCGTCTCGGGCACGCTCTACCGTATCGGCGAGGGCTATGTCGCGTCGCTGGTCACACTGGCGGGCATCCTGATCGGTCTGGAGTTGGCGGCGCATACCTGGAACTGGTGGTGGCAGGCGGAAATCTCGTCCGCGCCGGTGGTATGGCTGCCGGGTTTCCTCGGCTACGCGGGCGCCGTCGCGCTGACCGTCGCGCTGCTCGCGGGAGCCTATGTGCTCACCCTCTGGCGCGAGAGCGGTCGCGGCCCGCGGATACCGCTCCGCCAGAAGGCGGAGCTAGAACCGGCGAGCGTGCGAGGCCAGGTGGGCCGTCTGTATCGACGATGGTTCGTCACCGGCTGGCCTATTGCCACCGGAGCTATCGCGCTGGCGGTATTGAACGTGTTCGCCTTCACCGCGGACCATCCCTTGGGCGTCACCGGCGAACTGGGAACTTGGGCGGAGCACCTGGCGAGCCTGGGAGGGCTTGGCGCCGGTGTGCTGCAAGGTGTCGACAAGCTGGCCGGCTGTAACCTTGCAGCCGGCAACGGCTCGACCTGGCTCACATCGAACTTCACGCTGGATGCCGGCCTGGTGTTCGGGGCATTCGTGGCGGCGGTGCTGGCCTCCGAGTTCAAGCTGCGCTTCCCGAGGCAGCACGTTCGCTATGGCCAGTCCGTCGCCGGCGGCGTGCTGATGGGCTACGGGGCCGGACTGGCCGCCGGCTGTACGATCGGGGCATTCTTCTCGGCCATTCCCTCGCTCGGATTGAATGGATGGCTGTTTGGCCTGAGTCTGCTCCTGGGCGCCGCTGGCGGCGTCCAGATCATCAAGCGTATACCCTGACAGGAGAGAAAAACTGATGGCGCGCGTATTGGACGTTCGCGGTGAAATCTGCCCGTACCCGATGATGAAGGCGGTCGAGCAGCTCAAGCAGCTCAAGGGCGACGAGTCGTTGGAGGTGCTCACGGACCACGCCCCGGCGTTGTCGACCATTCCCTGGGAAGCCGCCAAGCTCGGCTATGCCACGACCATCGAGGTGAACGGGCGGGCCGAGTGGCGACTCGGCCTGACGCGGGACGCCAGCGCCTCCCGCGACCCCAGCGCCGTGCTGGAGCGGCTCTCCGAGCGACTAGAGCAGCTCGGCGTTGCGGAGTAAACCTCACCCCCGGCCCCTCCCCTACGAAGGGAGGGGAGCTTGGATGGAAGAGGTGATCGCTTGTTCTGGTAGCACCAGCGGTGGCTGCCGCCATGGGCGCCGATCGTCCCCCGTGAGGCTCCCCTCCCTTCGTAGGGGAGGGGCCGGGGGTGAGGTTCCCTCAGGCCTTGGACGCCTCTACGCCCAGGAGGGCATCGACCGTCTGATCGTAGTCGCGCTGGAGCTCTTCGTGAAGACGGGCGTTCTCGATGGCGATAGCGCCGAGGTCTCCGAGCGCGGACAGGAATTCGATCTCCTCCTGCTGGAACGCCCGGTGCTCGGCGGTATAGACGCGCAGCACCCCGATACGCCGGCCGTGGGCCTCCAGCGGCACACAGAGCGCCGAGACGAGGCCTTCCTGCTCCGCCTGCTTGGGATACTGAAAGCGCGCGTCCTTCCGAACGTCCTCAACCCAGACCGGATGGCCTTCTAGTGTTTCCCGATCCAGCGGACTGTGCGCCAGATCTACTTTGCCCTTGTGCAGATACTGCTCGCTCAGCCCATAGGACATGCGGGGGGTCAGCGTCTGGCCATCGGGGAGGAGCAGCCGCAAGGTCGCGGCTTTGACGTCCATCGCCTCAGCCACATGGCGGACCAGGCGGCGGAGCACCTCTTCGGGGTCGAGGCTGGATGCGACTTCGTGCGCGGCGACGTAGAGCGCACGCCAATAGCTCCGGTCGTGGAGGCCGCTGGTGCTGTCAGTCATGCTCCCCCTCGCTGGTGGGTCGCCGTCAGACGTGCGAGAACGTCCCCGGCGATGGCTATACTATACCGCTGGATGGCGGGCGGACGGGATACGGGGACGCAAGGTGGCGTTACCTAGAGGCCCGATCCCGCCATTGGAATAGTGGCGTAGGCACAGTGGACGTACTTCGGTCCTTGCGCCGCGGCCCGGCGCCGACCACGCCGGCTGAGATCACCCCCGGCCACGTGCTGGCGCCGATCAACGGCAATGTGGTCGATGAAACCGTGGTCCGCCTGGCCTGTACGCTGGCGCGCCGGCAGCAGGGCAAGGTGACGCTGCTGCACATCATTGAGGTTCCCCGCAGTTTGCCACTGGATGCGGAGCTGAACATTGAGGCTTCGCGGCGTATCCTGGACACGGCGGCCGAGGTGGCCGAGCAGATGGGGGTGCAGGCCGGTACGGAGATCATCCAGGCGCGAGACGCCGGAGCTACCATTGTGGAAGAGGCGCGCAATATGGGCGCGGGTCTCGTTCTGTTGGGGCTTCCACGTCTCCATCGGATGGGCGCGCCTAGTCTCGGGAGGACGGTGCCCTACGTCCTGCTCCATGCCCATTGTCGGGTCGTCGTGGTACGCCCGGCATGACCGACCAGGGCGAGCCACCAAACCACGGGCTCCCCGCGGCGGCCAAGCACGAACACCAGGCTGATCCCCTCCCTCGCCGCGAGGTGGTGCGTGGCCGGGCCGGCAGCGGGTACGTCCGGCTGCGCATTCCTCGCGTGCTCCGGCTGCGCCGCGTACTGGGAGTGCCGGCGCTCTTCAGCTCCGGCTATGGCAACGTCGGGTCGTCGATCTACTACGCCCTCGGGGTCACGACGGTGTACGCGCTCGGCGCTGCGCCGGTCGCATTGCTGATCGCCGGCGCCTTCTTTGTCTTCACGTGCCTGAGCTACACTGAAGGCACGGTGGCCGTTCCTGAGGCCGGTGGCGCGTCCAGCTTTGCGCGCCGCGGCTTCAACGAGATGGTCTCCTTTTTCACCGGCTGGATGACCATGCTCAGCTACACGGTCACGATCTCCATTTCGGCGTATGCTGCCGTCGGTTACATGGCCGTGTTCTTCCCGCCACTCGGTACGAAGCCGCTTATTATCTTGGTGACGGCAGTCATCATCCTGCTCCTGATGCTGCTCAACTTCGTGGGCGTGCAGGAAGCGACATCGGTGTCGGTCGTGTTCGCGGTCATCGATCTGATCACGGAGACTATCGTCGTCATCGTCGGCTTCATCTTCCTGCTCAACATCTCGCTCATCATCCACCAGATCCACCTGGGGGTCGCGCCCGCCTGGGGCAGCTTTGTCCGGTCGATCTCGGTGGCGATGGTGGCCTATACCGGGATCGAGACGGTCAGCAACGTCAGCGAGGAGGCGGTCGATCCGAGCCGGACGGTGCCGAGGGCCTATGCCTCCCTGATCTTTGCCGTGCTGATCCTCTTCGTCGGCATCTCGCTGGTCGCCTTGTCGGCGATGCCGATCACCTGCGGGGAGCACGGTCAGCTCCTCGCCACTGCCGGCCAGTGTCCCGCGGGCATGCTCCCGACGTCGGAACTGTCGACGACCTACCTCAACGACCCGGTAGCCGGCATCGCGGGCAAGCTGCCGGCGCCATACGACGCCATCCTAAAGCCAATGGTGGCCTTCCTGGCTGCCACCATTCTGCTGATTGGCGCGAACGCCGGCGTGCTTGGAGTGTCGCGCCTGTCCTTTTCCATGGGCGCGCACTATCAGTTGCCTGGCGCGCTGTATCAGGTCAATCGTCGTTTCCGCACGCCGCACGTCACCATCATGGTGTTCGGCATCGTCGCCATCCTGCTCGTGCTGAACGGCGACGTCACGGACCTCTCCAACATCTATGCCTTTGCCGCGACCATGACGTTCACGATGGCGCATCTCGGCGTCATCGGTATTCGTATCAAAGACCCAGACGGAGAGCGCCCCTTCACGCTCCCGTTCAACGTCACGATCAAGGGACGGAAGATACCGATCATCTCGGTGATTGGCGGTGTCGGCACGTTCGTGATCTGGATCATCATCGCCTTCAATAACCGGTTCGGTCAGATTGTCGGCTTCCCCTGGATCGTAGGAGGGTTGGTGTTTTACGCCGTCTATCGCAAGCGGCTGGGCCTCTCGCTGACGAAAGTAGTGAAACGGCCGCCGCTGGAGACGATGTAGTGGTTGCCGCGTCGTCGTCGCGACATCCTACCGACTGGCAACCGCTCGGCCACTCACGCCTCCTGCGACTGGTCGCTGCCCGGCGCTGGAAGGCGTTGGCTGGGTGGCTTGCCGCGCTCGCCGGGACGCTGGTGACCACCGCCATAATTGGGATCGTGTACCGGTGGGTCCGAGTCCCCAACATCTCGCTGCTCTACCTGTTCCCAGTGGTGGCAGTGGCGGGGACTTGGGGGCGTGGCCCGGCAATCGCGGCGGCAATCCTGGCCTTTCTGAGCTTCGACTGGTTCTTCGTGCAGCCATTCCATACCTTTACCGTGGACGACCCGGCCGAATGGCTGGCGCTCGGCGTGTTCCTGCTGGCCGCCCTATACGCAGCCCAGCTCACCGCCGCGCTGCGCCAGCAAGCGCAAGAGGCTCGTCAGCGCGCCTGGGAGGCGACGTCGCTCCACACGCTGGCGTCGGCCCTGGCGGCGGCGCATGATCTGCCGGAGCTGTTGAGTCTTGCTCGCGACGAGGCGATGGTGGCGTTCCGATGCGCCGATTGTGCGGTGCGGCTGGAAGATGGCGGACAAACGGCGACCGGACCGTTCGACGTTGCATTGCCGCTGACAACTCCGCGCGGGGTCGTGGGCACGCTGTGGCTCACCGGGCCGTCAGGGCAAACGGCTGAGGACCGTGGCTCCGGCCACTTCTCGTCGGCATTCGCCGCTCAGATCGCCCTGGCCGTCGAGCGTGTACGCCTGCAGGAAGGGGCGACGCAAGCCGAGGTGTTGCGACGCACCGATGCGCTGCGAGCCGCGTTGCTCTCGGCGGTGTCGCACGACTTGCGCACTCCCCTGACGGCGATGAAGGCGGCCGCCACGAGTCTCCTGCAGCACGATGTCGCCTGGTCGGAGGAGGAGCGAGACGGCTTCGCCGTCAGCATCAATCGCGGGGTCGATCGCCTGAACCGCCTGGTCACGAACTTGCTGGACTTGTCGCGGATCGAAGCGGGCGCGCTCAAGCTCAACTGCGAGCCCTACCTATTGGCGGACCTCGTGCAAGAGGCGGTCGCTCAGACCGGCCCCCTGTTTTCGCCCGGTCTGGTGATGGTAGACCTGCATGTCGATGGGCCAGCGCTTCCCTGGGTGCGCGTCGACCCGATCTTGATCGAGCAAGTGCTCGTGAATCTGTTGGAGAACGCCGCGAAGTACTCTCTCCCCGGCTCAGCGGTGACGATTCGAGCGTCGATCGGAGCCGACCAAGCCATCGTTCATGTGGAGGACCAAGGGCCGGGCATCGATCCGTCCGAACTCGATCGCGTCTTCGAGCGCTTTTACCGCGTAGGCGGCCAGCGCCGCGTGTCGGGCGTTGGCATCGGCCTGGCGGTGTGCAAAGGCATCGTGGAAGGGCATGGCGGGCGTATCTGGGCCACGAGCACGGTGGGAAGGGGATCGACATTCTCCTTTTCGGTACCCCTTGAACCGGAGGCCGACCATGGCTTCGATGGGGCAGACTGATGGCCGGCGCGCGATTGCTGCTCGTGGACGACGAACAGGAGATCCTTCGCTCGCTGACCACGAATCTGCGGGCGCACGGGTACGACGTCACCACTGCCGTAACCGGAGCGCAGGCGCTGGAGCGATGGAGCACGCGCCGGCCCGATGTCGTCTTTCTCGATCTGGGTCTGCCGGACATGGATGGCCTGGAGGTACTCCGGTGGATGCGTGCTGAGGCAACCACGCCGATCGTCGTCATTTCCGCGCGCGACCAGGAGCGTGAGAAAGTGGTCGCGCTCGATGCCGGCGCCGACGACTATCTGACCAAGCCGTTTGGTATGGATGAGCTGCTGGCCAGGTTACGGGTCGCCTTGCGGCACAGCGTGGCGCCGGCCGGCGGGCGCGGCACGACCGTGCAGCTTGGCACACTGACTATTGACGTGGATCGGCGCCAGGTGACGCGTGGGAGCGAGGAGATCCATCTCACGCCTACGGAGTACGAGATCCTCAAGGTGCTCGCGGCCAACGCCGGGAGGGTGGTCACGCGAAGCCGGCTGATCTCGGCCGTTTGGGGCGGGGCGTATGCCGAAGCCGCGCACACGCTGCACGTCCACGTGGCGGCGCTCCGGCGCAAAATAGAGTCGGACCCGGCAGACCGCCTGATCCGAACGGAGACCGGAGTGGGCTATCGCCTGTACGTCGACGCTCCCACTTCTTGAGAGAATCTTGATGGGTTTCATCCGTTTCATGACTTTGTCTTAAGGCCCTTCCCCCTAGACTCGATAGTCTGGGCGGCGATATCCGAGCGTCGCCGAGGGATGGGATGGCCAGAGGATGCTGCCGGTCGTTCTCGTGCCCTTCGATGGGCAAGCGTCTTCGGTAGAATGTCTGCGCGCGGCATGTTGCACCGCTCAGGTGGCCAAGGGAAGTGTGCTGGCATTGCATGTGCTGCGTATCCCTCGGCAACTGCCGTTGAGCGCTGAGCTGCCGAGCCTGCTTAGCGACGCCGCCGAGACTCGAGCCTTGGCTGAGCGCGTTGGCAAAGAGGAGCAGGTGACGGTCTGGACGCTGACGGTCCAGGCGAGAGAAGTGGCTCGCTCCATTGTCGACGTGGCCGAAGAAGTCGGCGCCAGCTCTATTCTGCTGGGTGTGCCGAGAGGCCGGTGGCTGTTGCCCTGGTCGCTCGGGGCGCGGGTGCTGCGGCTGGCCAGGTGTCCGGTGCAACTTTGGTCATGGCCGGAAGCTCCGATCGCGGCCAGACAGGCCGTTTCCACTCTTTCCACCTGAATTGGAAATCCTACTCGGCACATTACCGACCGGCCGGTGCGGCCTATGGCCTGAGCGCCTCGCAGCTATTCGCGGAGAAGTGTGAGCCCCTTGACCGACCCTGAGCGGCCGGCGCCCGCGGTCGACGACCCGGAGAACGAATCGCATGATCTGACCAGATCTCCGATTCTGCCGGATGTGTCACGTCTGGACCCGGACGAGTTGCGGCTGCTGCGGGAGAGCGGTCGGCGGTGGGCGGCGCTCACCCCGCCACTGTCGGGGGAGGATGCTCAGCGGGCTGATCCCACGGTCCGGGAAATGGTGGCGCGGTCGGGCGGAGGCTTCTACGTTCGTGTGCGCCGATCGCTGCAGTTCCAGGATGTCGGCCCTGGGGTGGTGCGGGCAACGCGCCTGGCGTCGGAGCCTCGGGGTGGCGTTGGGCGCGGCTTGACTGCCCTCAAACACTTCATTGTCGGTGACCCGCTGGCATTGGAGAGTTACGTCCACGAACGCCTGACCAAGTTAAAAGCGCTGGCCGTCCTCTCATCCGACGCCATCTCCTCGGTGGCCTATGCCACCGAGGCCATCTTGTTGATCCTGATCGCCGCCGGAACGGTCACCTTTCGGTTGTCCCTGCCTATCGGGGCCGCCATCATCCTGCTCATGGTAATCGTCGGCGCTTCCTACCGGCAGACCATCATGGCCTACCCCAAAGGCGGCGGCAGCTACATCGTCGCCCGCGACAATCTTGGCGACGTTCCGGGGCTTACGGCGGCCGCCGCGCTCATGACCGACTACACGCTCACCGTGGCGGTGAGCGTCGCTTCCGGCGTGTCGGCGATCATTGCCTCGTTCCCGGAGCTCGCCCGCTACCGCATCCCTTTCGGTGTCCTCTGCATCGCCGTCATTTTCCTAGGCAACCTGCGTGGCATCCGTGAGGCCGGCACCTTATTCGCCATACCTACCTATGCCTTTATTATCGGGATGTATGCCTTGATTGCCGGAGGATTCTGGCTGTTCTTCATTGGCAAGGCGCCAATAGCCCAATATCCAGCGGCGCCCATCACGGAGGGCGTCGGCGTCTTCCTCATTCTGCGTGCCTTCTCCAACGGCTGCTCGGCGATGACCGGTACAGAGGCGATTTCCGACGGCGTGCCGGCCTTTCGCAAGCCGGAGTGGCAGAATGCGCGCACAACGCTTACCTGGATGGTCGCCATCTTGGCAACCATATACGCTGGCGTCACTGTCCTCGCCCACCTTTACCAGATCATGCCCGATCCCACCGGCAACAATCCCTTGCTCTCGCGGCTCAACGCGGCGGTGTTCGGGGCAAGTCCGGCGTTCTACTTCGTCCAGTTTGCCACGTTCCTCATTCTCGTCTTGGCCGCGAATACCGCCTTCTCTGACTTTCCCCGGCTGCTTTTCTTCCTGGCACGCGACGACTTCGCGCCTCGCGTCTTTCGCCGCGTCGGAGACCGGCTAGCCTTTTCCAACGGCATCATTACGTTGGCCGTACTGGCCAGCATCCTCTACGTGGCCCTCAACGGGCAGGTGGACGCGCTGCTGCCGCTCTACACCATAGGTGTCTTTGCCTCCTTTACCCTGTCGCAGTCGGGAATGGTCCGGCGCTGGTATCGGCGACGGCGCGCCGGTAATCGCAACGGAGACCGGTGGGAAGCCGAGCCGAGCTGGCGCAGGCGCGCCCTTATGAATGGGGTCGGCGCCGGGGCGACTTTCCTCGTCATGGTCATCGCGGCGGTTACCAAGTTCGCCGACGGAGCCTGGTTCGTCCTGGTGCTCATCCCGTCCCTCATCGCGCTGTTCCTTCTCATCCACTTGCACTACCGTCGGGCTGAGGCAGATCTGCGTCTAGCAGTACCGGTGGCGCCCGAAGACATCAAACACACCGTGCTCTGCCCAATTTCCGATCTGAACCGGCCGGCGCTGCGAGCCCTCGCCTACGCGCGGTCGCTGAGCCCCCACGTGATCGCCGTCCACATCAGCCAGGACCCTGAGGACGTGCAGCGGATGCAGGCCAAATGGCGTGCCTGGGGCCAATTTGTGCCCTTGGAGATCATCGAATCGCCCTATCGCGGGGTCGTGTTGCCGACCGTCGCCTACATCGACGCGCTGCGAGAAAAGCGACCTAACGACACGATCACGGTGGTGCTCCCGGAGTTCGTCCCGGCGCATTGGTGGGAGGGCGTGCTGCACAACCAGACCGCGCTTCGCCTCAAGCGGCACCTGCTCTACCGGCCCGGGGTCGTCGTGACCAACGTCCCGTACCATCAGAGACGAGGCAGACAAGGAGGGCCTCAGGCCGACGCGGGCGCGCCGGTGGGTATGGCGCAGCCGTAACCTTCGTCGTGATCAGTCGGCGAGCTTCGAAGGCCCTGCCGTCTCCGAGCGAGACGATGGCTTGAAATGCCCTGGTCGCCGCGGATACTCATTGCCGGCTTTGCGGTGGCGTTGCCGTGCGCGTACCATGTTGAAGTCAGGGGCGAGGACATCTGCGCGGTGGAAAAGAAGGGAGGGGAGAGTCCTGGAGCGGGTGAAGGAATATCTCGCCGGGATCGCCGCGTTGATCCCTCAATTGCCTGCTGAAAGCGTACACGAGGTCGCCGTAGCCTTGCGCGGCATCTACGTCGCGGATGGAACCATCTTTGTTTGCGGCAACGGCGGCAGTGCCGCGACCGCGTCCCATTTCGCGCTCGATCTGTCCAAAGGTACGCGGCGTGAAACGCCCGGCCGGCGGGTACGCGCCATCGCGCTCACCGACAGCGTTCCGTCGCTCACCGCCTGGGGCAACGACACGGCCTATGCCGACGTGTTCCGGGAGCAGCTTGCCGCCTGGTACCGAAAGGGCGATTGCCTAGTCGCCATCTCCGGTAGTGGGAACTCTCCCAACGTCTTGCGCGCGGTCGAGCTGGTGAACAGTCAAGGGGGGGTCACTTGCGCACTCACGGGTTACCAAGGTGGCACGCTCGCCTCAATGGCAACCCACAGCGTCATCGTCCCGTCAGACGACCTGGAGAGGATCGAGGATTGCCACATGATCCTCTGCCACCTCTACACGGCGTATCTGCGCTCGGAACTGGCGCGGATGTGATCACGGGAAGTCGTTCACTGGTGCTCGGTCTGGATTTTGGCGGTACCAAGGTGGCCGCCGGCCTGGTCGCGAGCGATGGCGGCAAAGTGCAGGCGGCGTTGCGGCAGCCCACCGATAGTGCGGGCGGCGCCGAAGCTGCGCTCGACCAAATGTTGGGGATGGCTAGCCGGCTGCTCCCCGAGGCGACGGCGCCGGTAGCCGGCGTCGGCATCAACTTCGGCGGGCCGGTCGATGCGGTGAATGGTGTCGTGCTCAAGTCGCACCATCTGTCCGGGTGGGATGGCTTTCACCTGGCCGGGCGCATCGCAGCCCGGTTGCAAATGACCGCCGTATTGGAAAACGATGCCAACGGCCAGGCGCTGGCGGAATGGCGATTTGGGGCGGGCCGGGGCGCCCGCGACGTCGCGTACCTCAATCTAGGCACCGGGATCGGCGGCGGTATCGTCCGCGACGGCCGCCTTTACCGTGGCGCCCACGGGTTAGCCGGGGAGCTTGGCCATCTGGTGATCCGCCCCGACGGACCGCGCTGCACCTGTGGGCGTCGCGGCTGCCTGGAGGCGCTCTGCGCGGGGCCGGCCATGGGCCGCCGTGCGCGCGAGCTGCTCGCGACGCTCGATCCGGAGGAGCGGCAGACGACAGCGCTCGTCCGGCGGGCGGGGGCCTGGGGGGACGTCACCGGCAAGGAGCTGACCGCGGAAGCCGCGGAAGGCGACGCGTTGGCACTGCAAATCCTGGATGCCGTGCTCGCCGACCTGGCTATTGGCCTGGTCGACGTCTACAACGCGTTCGATCCCGACCTCATCGTACTTGGCGGCGGCGCGGCCGACCTCTCCCCCGACCTGTTTGCTCGCCTGCGTCGCCACGTCCTCGCGCGCTGTCTGCCAGGTACCGAACAGTACCTCCGCGTCGAGCCTGCCGCGCTGGGCGCCGACGCCGGCATCCTTGGAGGCGCCGCCGCGTTCCTCGACCGATGAGCGAGGTTCCCCGTCAGGTGGACCGCCAGCAGCGCGGCCGGGCCGGAGAGGACGCGGCGGTGGCCGTGCTGCAGCGGGCCGGCTACACCGTGCTGGAGCGCAACGTCCGCTGCGGCCGGGTCGAGCTGGACATTGTGGCAAGGGACGCAACCGGCCTCGCCTTCGTCGAGGTCAAGGCGCGCTGGAGCGATGTCTACGGCCGGCCGGAGGAGGCGATCACGCCAACGAAGCGACATAATCTGATTCGAGCCGCTTTGTGGTACCTGCGTGAACGGGACCTTGATGGCCAGCCCTGGCGGATCGACGTGCTGGCGTTGCGCCTCTCTGGGAGCCGGCTGCTCAGCTACGAGCTGTTTCGCGACGCAGTGGAGGATGAGTAATCAGCAGTGAGGTTTGGCGTTGACGAGGCCGTGGCACGGCCGCATTGGGCTTCCGAACGATGAGATGGGTTGTATAATCTGATTAGATCCATTCGGAAGGGAGGCGGAGTTGAGGTCGACCGTTGGTATGCATGAAGCTAAGACTCATTTGAGTGAATACTTGAACCGGGTTGCCTATCGGGGGGAGCGCATTCTGGTTGAGCGCCATGGCAAGCCAGTCGCGGCGCTGGTGAGTGTCGAGGATCTACGGCGGTTGGAGGCGCAGGATGAGCAGGTAACCAGTGTCGACAACCTGGACGCAAAAGAGGCGCTGTTCCGCCGGTTGGCAGCAGAATCCGGCATCGTCATTCATTACCCGACCGACGAAAGAGATCCATTCGACGACTTTGTCCCATTGAAGATCGAAGGTCGTCCTCTATCCGAGCAGATCATTGACGAACGACGTTAGCGATGTCGTGTGTTTTCTCGACAGTAGCGCCGCGGCCAAGAGCTACGTTGACGAGAATGGGTCGGGTTGGGTAAGGACGCTGTTTCGTCCCGAATTTCGGATGCTCCCTCGAGTTACCACAGCTCCAGGCTTTTTGAGGCGATCAGTCGCGTAGCCTGGGCTACGAATTCGGCTACCGGCTTTGGCCCCAGGTCCTGGCCGGTGCGCAGGCGGACGGCCACCCGGCTCTGCTGCTCCTCCTTGTCGCCCACGACGAGCATGTAGGGCACCTTCTGGAGCTGGGCGTCGCGGATCTTGGCGCGCATGCCCTCGCGGCGGGCGTCGATCTCCACGCGAATACCGTCTACTCGTAATTCCGCCGCCACCCGCTCCGCGTAGGTGTTGTGCCGGTCGGCAATGGGGATGAGGACGGTCTGGACCGGCGCCAGCCAGAGCGGGAAGGCGCCGGCAAAGTGCTCGATGACGATTGACATGAAGCGCTCCACCGAGCCCAGGATAGCGCGATGCAGCATCGCCGGTCGCGCCGCCGTGCCTTCGGGGCTGGTGTAGGTCAAGTCGAAGCGTTCTGGCAAGCTGAAGTCGAGCTGGATGGTGGCGAGCTGCCAGACGCGGCCCAGGGCATCGGTGGCGTCGAAGTCAATTTTCGGCCCGTAGAATGCCGCCTCGCCGGCTTGTTCGACCCAGACCGCCCCAGTGGAGCGCAGCACATTGCGGAGCTGCTCCTGTGACGTGTTCCACGTCTCGGCGTTGCCGAGGTATTTGTCAGGGTTCGCCTCATCCCAGAGCGATAGCCGGATTGCCAACGGCATGCCGAAGGGCTTGTAGAAGGACTCGACGATTGAGTAGATTCTCAGCGCCTCGTCCATGATCTGGTCATACCGGCAGAAGACGTGCCCGTCGTCCTGGGTGATGAAGCGAACGCGCGACAGACCTTGCAATGTCCCCGGAAGCTCGTCACGGTAGACGGACGTCACTTCCGAGTAGCGGATGGGCAGGTCGCGATAGCTGCGCTGGCGCGACGCGTAGATCTGCGTATGGTGCGGGCAGTTCATCGGCTTGATGGCGAAGTCTTCGCCGCTCTTGCCGGAGACGTGGAACAGATCCTCCTTGAACTTGTCCCAATGCCCGCTGACCTTGTAGAGGTCGCTCTTGGTGATGTGCGGGATGGTGACGCGTTGAAAGCCGAGAGGCTCCTGGAGCGATTGCACCCACTCCTCCAAAAGGCGTCGGATCAGCGTGCCTCTGGGAGTGAACATCGGCAGCCCAGCTCCCACCAGTTCGGAGAAGGTAAAGAGGTCCAGCTCCTGGCCCAGGCGGCGGTGGTCGCGTTTTCTAGCCTCCTCAAGGCGCCAGAAGTAGGCGTCGATCTCTTCCTGTGATTCAAAGGCCACGCCGTAGACCCGCTGGAGCTGGGGGTTGTGCTCGTCGCCGTGCCAGTAGGCGCCGGCGACGGAGCGCAGCTTGAACGCCTTGATCTGGCCCGTGCTCGGGACGTGCGGGCCGGCGCAGAGGTCGATAAAGTCGCCATCGGTGTAGAAGGTGATGAGCTCATCGTCTGGAAGTCGGTCGATGAGGTCAACCTTGTAGGTCTGACCGGTCTCCTGGAAGAAGTGTCGGGCTATCGCTCGCGATACCACTGTCCGGGTGAAGGGGTAATCCGCCTCCACGATCCGGCGCATCTCGGCCTCGATGTTGGGAAAATCGTCGGTCGAGAACTGATGGGGCGAGTCGAAATCGTAATAAAAGCCGTCCTCGATGGCCGGACCGATGCCGAAGCGCGTGCCGGGGAACAGGCGCTGCACCGCTTGCGCCATCACGTGGGCGGTGGAGTGGCGCATCCGGTAGGCAAAGGTCGCCTTCTCGTCCGGCGACTCGGCGGACGACGCGACTTCAACTGGGGCTGCCATGGCTCGCCTCTCCTCACACTGCACAGAACACAAAAGCGCTCTCGCCCACGTTGGGCGAGAGCGCTACACGCTCGCGCGGTTCCACCACGTTTCCCACGCCGACCACATGGGCCGGAGCGTGGCTCGTTGACGGCGCTAACGGGGCGTCCGGGTCGCTTATGCGCAGTCAGCGCCTTCGCGACCGGCTCCGAGGTGGTGTACTCCTGACGCGCGTGGGGCGGCTTACAGCCGGTGGCCGTTCCTTCTCTGGGCGCGCCGCGACAGGGTACGTGTCCTCATCGACGCCGATATTCACTTTCCTTCACGCTACCATGAAGGAGGTCCCCTGTCGAGTTCGTCGCGACTGGAGACCGTCCCCAGATGGACCAGCGAAGGAGCGATGCCGTGGACTTCGACCTTAGCGCCGAGCAGCGCCAGTGGCAGATTGTCGCGCGTGACTTCGCCCAAGGCGTCATTCGCCCGCGCGCCGAGCAGCTCGATCGCGAGCAGCGGTTCCCAACCGACATCGTCGCGGCAATGGCCGGACTTGGCCTCATGGGGCTGTCCATACCGAAGGCTTTCGGCGGCTCGGGCGGCGGCTTCACGTCCTATTGCCTTGCCCTCGAAGAGATCAGTCGCGCCGACACGTCGGTCGGCATCACGATGGAGGCGCACATCTCGCTGGGCTGTACGCCGATCCTCGACTTCGGCACGGAAGAGCAGAAGCGGCGCTACCTTGTCCCTTGCGCTAGAGGGGACTGTCTTTGGGCCTTTGGGCTGACAGAGGAGCACGCCGGGACCGACGCCTCCGGTATCGAGACCGTGGCCCAGACCGGTGACGAGGGCTGGCTACTGTCCGGCGCCAAGAAATACATCACCAATTCTGGGACCGACATGACCGCTGGCGTGACCGTCGTCGCCAGGACGGGCACGCGCGGCGACGGGCGTCCGGAGCTGACCGCGTTCCTCGTCCCCCAGGATACGCACGGGTACAGCCGGGGAGGCCCCTACGTGAAGCTGGGGTGGCGCGCCGCGGATCAGCATCCGCTCTTCTTTTCGCGCTGCCGCGTGCCTGATGCCAACAGGCTCGGTGAGCGCGGAGCCGGCCTCCGCCAGTTCCTGCACACACTCGATGGTGGTCGCATCGCCGTCGGCGCCCTGTCCGTTGGGCTGGCGCAAGCCTGCCTGGACGAGGCGCTCGCCTTTGCTAAACAGCGCCGTCAGTTCGGAAAGTCCATCGCCGAGTTCCAAGTGATCCAGTTCAAGCTGGCGGACATGGCGCTGGACGTGGAGCTGGCAAGGACGATGGTGCTCAAGGCCGCCTGGCTCCGCGAGCAGGGCCGACCATGCAGCCGCGAGGCGAGCATGGCCAAGGTCTTTGCCTCGGAAGCGGCCAAGCGAGCGGCAGATCAGGCCGTGCAGATCCACGGTGGCGCGGGCTGCATGGAGGAGAGCGCCGTCGCCCGCTACTGGCGGCAGGTCAAGTTCAACGAGATCGGCGAAGGCACCAGCGAGATCAACCGTCAGGTCATAGCTCGCGGTTTGTTGCGGGAGGAACCTGCCGCCCATGTATCCGGCGGACTATAATTTCACAGAGGGGGCGCCCAGGACGGTGAGCATCATCCGCAGTCACGTACAGCCGGACAGTGATGAGTTCCGGGCGCGTGCTCGCTCCAACCGGCAACTGGTCGAGGATCTGCGTTCGCGCATGGCGTTGGTCCAACAAGGCGGGAACGAGCGCTCCCGTGCTCGTCACCGCGAGCGCGGGAAGTTGCTGGCTCGGGATCGCATCCGCCTGCTGCTTGATCCTGACACGCCGTTCCTCGAGCTGTCGGCCCTGGCGGCGACCGGAATGTACGACGACGAGGTACCGTCAGCCGGAGTCGTGACGGGCATTGGGTCGGTCTCGCGGCGCGAAGTGATGGTCGTCGCCAACGATGCCACGGTGAAGGGCGGCACGTACTATCCGATCACGGTGAAGAAGCACCTACGAGCGCAGGAGATCGCCGCGGAGAACCGGCTGCCCTGTATCTATCTGGTCGACTCCGGTGGCGCCTATCTACCCTTACAGGCCGAGGTCTTTCCTGACCGCGAGCACTTCGGTCGTATCTTCTACAATCAGGCGCGAATGTCGGCGGCTGGTATACCGCAGGTCGCGGCCGTGATGGGCTCCTGCACAGCGGGGGGCGCGTACGTGCCGGCCATGAGCGACGAGACGGTCATCGTGCGCGGCGCCGGAACCATCTTTCTCGGCGGCCCGCCGCTGGTGAAGGCGGCAACGGGCGAGGACGTCACCGCCGAGGAGCTGGGCGGGGCGGACGTTCATACTCGTATCTCCGGCGTTGCCGACCACTTTGCCGACAGTGACGAGCACGCACTCGCCATCGTCCGGGAGATTGTGGACAACGTCGCCGGTGAACGCCCAGCACCGGCGTGGGTCCAAGCTGCGCCTGAGCCGCCTCGCTACGACCCGGAGGAGCTCTACGGCATTGTCCCGACCGACCCGCGCAGCGCCTACGACGTGCGTGAGGTCATCGCCCGTGTCGTCGACGGCAGCCGGCTGCACGAGTTCAAGGCCAATTATGGCGACACACTGGTGTGCGGGTTCGCTCATCTGCACGGGTATCCGGTGGGGCTGCTCGCCAACAACGGCATCCTCTTCTCGGAGAGCGCGCTCAAGGCGGCCCATTTCATCCAGTTGTGCGCGCAGCGCCGCCTGCCGCTGATCTTCCTGCAGAACATCGCCGGCTTCATGGTCGGGAAGCGGTACGAGCACGGTGGCATTGCCAAGGACGGCGCCAAGATGGTCACCGCGGTGGCGAGCGCGGAGGTACCCAAGTTCACCGTTATCATCGGCGGCTCCTTCGGCGCCGGCAACTACGGCATGTGCGGCCGCGCCTTTGGCCCCAGGCAGCTCTGGATGTGGCCCAACGCGCGCATTTCCGTCATGGGCGGGCAACAGGCAGCAGGGACACTCCTGACGGTGCGCCGGGATGCGCTCCGCGCACGTGGGGAGACCATGTCTCCTGAGGAGCAGCAGGGATTCCAGGCGAGCATCATGGAGACCTACGAGCGGGAGGCCAACCCGTACTACAGCACGGCACGGCTCTGGGACGACGGCATCATCGATCCGGTCGACACGCGCCGGGTGCTGGCCCTCGGAATTGCCGCCGCGCTGAACGCGCCCATCGGCCAAACACGATTCGGCGTCTTCCGAATGTGACAGGAGCGGCGCGCCGGATGTTCACTAAGATCCTGGTGGCCAATCGCGGCGAGATCGCCGTGCGCGTGATGCAGACTTGTTCCGAAATGGGTATACGGACCGTGGCGGTGTACTCCGATGCCGACGCTGCCGCGCTGCACGTTCAGCGGGCGGATGAGTGCTATCGCATCGGGCCGGCGACGGCGGCGGAGAGCTACCTGAACGGGCGGGCTATCCTGGAGGTTGCTGCTCGCTGTGGCGCCGAGGCGATTCATCCCGGCTATGGCTTTCTGGCCGAGGACGCCGGCTTCGCCGAGGCGTGCCGAGCGGCAGGCCGCGTGTTTGTGGGACCACCGCCGGAGGCGATGCGCCTGCTCGGCAACAAGCGATCGGCCAAAGCGCTAGCCCGTCGTGTCGGATTGCCGCTTGTGCCCGGCTACGACGGTGAGAACCAAGGTGCAACACGCATGGCAATGGAGGCGGAACGCATTGGCTTCCCCCTGCTGGTCAAAGCCGCCGCCGGCGGCGGGGGCAGGGGCATGCGCATCGTCCGCTCACCATCGGAGCTGATCGACGCCCTGGACGCGGCGCGACGCGAGGCGTTGGCCGCGTTTGGCGACGGCAGTCTGCTGTTGGAGCGCTACGTGGAGGCGGCGCGGCACGTCGAAATTCAGGTGTTGGCCGATAGCCACGGGAACGCCGTCCACCTGGGCGAGCGGGAGTGCTCGATTCAGCGCCGGTACCAGAAGATCGTCGAGGAGTGCCCATCCACAGCGCTGACGCCCGCGCTCCGCGCGCAATTTGGTCAGGCGGCTCTGGCGCTGATCCTAGCGGCCGGTTACTGCAATGCCGGCACCGTGGAGTTTCTCGTCGCCGGTCAGGGGGCTTTCTACTTCCTCGAAGTGAATGCCCGTTTGCAGGTGGAACATCCGGTGACCGAGATAGTGACCGGCGTGGACCTCGTGCGCGAGCAGCTCAATATCGCCGCGGGCGAAGCGTTGTCGCTCCGACAAGAGCACGTCTGCTGGCGCGGGCACGCCATCGAGTGCCGCGTCTGCGCCGAGGACCCGGATGAGCAGTTCCTACCCTCGACCGGGCCGCTCCTGCTCTTCGCACCGCCGGTCCGGTTGGGCGTGCGCAACGATGCCGGCGTGCAGACCGGCGATCTGGTGAGCCCGTACTACGACTCCTTGCTGGCCAAGATGATCATCCATGCCCCCGATCGAGCGTCTTGCATTGCGCGTGTCCGCGGCGCTTTGAGCGCCTTTGCCGTGCTCGGCCCCATCACCAATCTCGGCCTGCTTCGCACGATCTTGGATTCCCCGGCGTTTCGGAACGGAGACCTGGACACCGGGCTGGTCGGCCGGCTTTGGCCCGAGCGGCCGCGAGGTGAGAACGACGGTGAATCGGGACGATCAGTGCTCCCGTCAGACGTCATGGTCGCGGCAGCCGGCTGGGCAATCAGCCATGAGGAGGCCGGACAGCCCGGCCCGGCTGACCGCGCCGTGGCAGCGTCGCCTACCAGTCCGTGGCGAACGAGCGGCCCCTGGCGAGTTGAGGGTGCCCTTCGGCTGGAATACCGGCACGGGGATGCGCAGTACACCGTATCGGCGCGACCGGACGCCGACAGCTCCTGGGTTGTGAGCACGGCGTCGGGCGAACGCGCCGTGACCTTCGCTCGAGGCGGTCCAGATACGTTGCTGATTCGCGAAGGCGCGCGACTGTGGACGGCACGGGTGGTCGAGACCGCGCCGGTCTTGTACATCGTTGTGGACGGCCTCGCCTATCGCCTTGACAAGTTGCGCGGCTTGAGCGTCGATGACATTGGACCAGCGTCTTCCCTTGGCGAGCGGCAGAACCGGCTGTCGGCGCGTCTACCGGGTATGGTGGTGAAGGTCAACGTGCGCGTTGGTCAGCGCGTCGTGGCCGGAGAGACATTGCTGGTGCTTGATTCGATGAAAACGGAACATCTGGTCACAGCGCCGCGCGATGCCACGGTCAAGCAATTGCCGTTCCCGGTTGGCGCGACAGTGCCGGCTGGAGCAATACTGGTCGAGCTAGAGGAATGAGCGCCTTCGACGCCGTGCCCACGGTCGTTCGCATCGTCGAGGTCGGCCCGCGGGACGGGCTCCAGAACGTAGCGGACCTCGTGTCAACCACCGACAAGGTCCATTTCATCGAGTTGCTCGCCGCGGCCGGACTGACGGACATCGAAGCAACCAGCTTTGTGAGCCCGCGGGCGATCCCCCAACTGTCGGATGCCTCCGACGTGATGACCGCGCTGCACCGCGCTCCTGGCGTGCGCTACGGCGCGCTCGTGCCGAATCAACGAGGGCTGCAACGCGCAATGCAGGCGCATGTGGATCAGATCGCGCTGTTTACCGGCGCTACTGACGGGTTCACACGGCACAACATCGGCATGTCGATCCAAGAAAGCCTGGAGACCTTCGCGCCGTTGGTTCAAATCGCCCAGCGCGAGGGCATCGCCGTGCGTGGCTACGTCTCGGTATGCTTCGGTTGCCCGTACGAGGGAGCAGTTACTCCATTGGCAGTGCTGGATGTGGCCCGCCGCCTGCTCGATCTTGGCGTGCGGGAATTATCGCTTGGCGACACGATCGGCGTCGCCACCCCCAACCAGGTTCCGGATGTCGTCGGGCCGGTGCTGGAGGTTGCCGGGCCGAGTCGCGTGGCGGCGCACTTCCACGATACGCGCGGCGCCGCGCCGGCCAACGTGCTGGCGTCGCTGCTGCTGGGGGTCGCGATCTACGATTCCTCCGCGGGAGGCCTAGGAGGCTGCCCGTACGCGCCCGGCGCGGCCGGCAACGTCGCCACGGAGGACTTGTTGTACCTGCTCCATGGGATGGGGATCACGACCGGCGTGGACATCGATAAAATGACCGCGGCGAGCGCCTTCATCCTGGGCGTGCTGCACCGCGCACCCACGAGCCGGTATTTGCAGGCTTCGTGGCAAGCGGCGCCGCCAGACCTGACTGTGAAGGGGAGTAGCTGAAACGTGGGACCGGTCGAGCGATGCGCCACGACTGGCAATGCGGCCTGGGTAGGGGCGCTGCTTGCTGCGCCCCTGAGTAGCGCCAGTCGCGCCGGAAGTGCCAGGGCGCAGCAAGCAGCGCCCCTACGTCGGCGGCGAGAACACCGGTAATAGGTAGTGACAAGAGGATTGGCGGCCGAAGGAGGCTCGTGGTGACCGTGCCGGCTGAATCGACGGAGGCGTCTTCCCCGTTTGCTTCCGGAGCTGTGGTATGGCGACCATCGTCCGCCTACCTCTCTCGCAGCCGGCTCTTGCGCTTCATGGCAGCGCAGGGGATTGCGACGCTGGACGAGCTCCAGCGACGGTCCGTAAACGAGCCGGAGTGGTTCTGGGACGCGGTGGTGCGGGACCTCGACCTCAACTTCTTCGAGCCATACCGTCAGGTGCTCGACCTCACCAGAGGAGCGCCGTGGGCGAGCTGGTTCGTCGGTGGTCGGTACAACTATGTACACAACGCGCTGGATCGGCACGCCCTAGGGGCGACGGCGCACCGGCTTGCCGTAATCTGGGAAGGCGAGGAGGGAGACGTCCGTCAGCTCACCTATGCGGAGCTGGCCGGCGAGACGGAGCGGCTGGCGCTCGCCTTGAAGCAGCTCGGTATCGAAAAGGGTGACCGAGTTGGCGTGTTCATGCCGATGGTCCCGGAGGTAGTTGTCGCCACGCTGGCCTGCGGAAAGATCGGCGCTATCTTCATCCCCATTTTCTCCGGCTACGCCGCCCCCGCCGTGGCGACCCGGCTGCGGGACGCCGGCGCGCGGGTGCTCATCACCGCGAACGGCTTCCCGCGCCGCGGCAAGGTGGTTCCGATGGGAACGACTGCCTTACAGGCTGCCGAGCAAGCGCCTACGATCGAGCACGTCGTCGTGGTTCGCCGTGTCGCGGATCAGAGTATGCCCGCGGATCCACGGCTGCGCTGGTGGGATGAGCTGCGAGCCGTGGCGGCAGAGCCGTGTCCAACGGAGCGAACAGCGGCCGATGATCCCTACATGCTGATCTACACGTCCGGTACGACCGGCCGTCCTAAGGGCGCCGTCCACGTCAATGCCGGTTTCCCCATCAAGGCGACGCAAGATCTGGCGCACTGCTTCGACTTGCAAAACGACGACCGGCTGTTCTGGCTGACCGACATCGGCTGGATGATGGGACCGTGGGCGATCCAAGGGGGGCTGACGCTGGGCGCGACCGTCTGCCTCTATGACGGCGCTCCCGACTACCCCGAACCCGATCGCCTCTGGCGGCTGGTGGCGCGCCACCGGCCGACCATCCTTGGGGTAGCGCCAACGTCGATTCGCTCCATGATGACCCACGGCGACGCATGGGTGCGGCGGCATGACCTGTCCAGTGTTCGCGTGTTCGGCTCGACCGGTGAGCCCTGGAATGTGGCGCCGTGGCGCTGGCTGTTCGAGGTGGTCGGTCGGTCGCGCCGCCCAATCATCAATTACTCCGGCGGCACGGAGATTTCTGGCGGCATTGTTGGTGGCTTCACCATCTCGCCACTCAAACCCTGCTCCTTTGCCGGTCCCATACCGGGCATGGACGCCGACGTCGTCGACGAGCAGGGACAGTCGGTACGCGGCGCGGTCGGTGAGCTGGTCATTCGCCGGCCGTGGGTAGGGATGACCCACGGCTTCTGGCAGGACGCCGACCGCTACCTGGACACCTACTGGTCGCGCTGGCCGGACGTGTGGAGGCACGGCGACTGGGCGCTGGTCGATGGCGATGGAGCCTGGTACATCCTCGGCCGCTCGGACGACACCATCAAGGTGGCGGGTAAGCGCGTGGGACCGGCCGAGGTCGAATCGGCCGCGGTCGCGCACGCGGCCGTGGCGGAGGCGGTCGCCATTGGGGCGCCGCACCCGGTCAAGGGCGAGGCGCTGATCGTCTTGATCGTTGTACGGCCCGATCGGGAGGAGTCGGAGGCGCTTCGGGCCGATGTGCGTTCCGCTATCACGTCGCAGCTCGGCCCGGCGCTGCGGCCGGAGGCGATCCGCTTTGTCGGTGAGCTGCCGCGAACCCGGAACGCCAAGGTATTGCGACGCGTGGCCCGAGCGGCCTATGTGGGCGCAGCGGATCTGGGTGACCTCTCGGCCCTGGAAAATCCCTCCGCCATCGAAGCAATCCGCCAGTCTCGTTGACGCGTTCTGCTCGCGCGCCCGGGCCTCCATGGTCCGCTTAATGCTACAAGTCATAGTGCAGGGAAAGGAGTCGGTCGACCGTGAACGTTCAGGAAGTGCTGGCACAAGCTACCGACAGCATGGCGGTAAAGCGTGTCTATGGTGAGCCCTACGAGAAGGACGGAGTCACCGTCATTCCCGCCGCTCGGATCCGAGGCGGCGGCGGGGGCGGCGGCGACACCCGACCGGAGGCGAACAGCAAGGGAGGGCGCGGCGCCGGCTTCGGCTTGGTCGCGGCTCCGGCGGGCGCGCTCATCATCGCCAAGGATGGCTCCGTGCGCTGGGAGCCGGCGATGAACCTCAACCGGGTGATCATGGGCGGACAGCTTATCGCCGTCGTCGCGCTGCTGGTCCTGTGGTCCTGGATCCGCTCACGGCAAGGGTGAGGGCGCTCGCGCTGACGTTGCCGGCGCCGTCATGCCAAGCCTTGTATACTCCTCGCATCACCCCGAGTCGCCATTCTCGGCGTCCCAACGGGAGGGCAACAGCGACCCCCGGACACATCGTGTCGCGGTGATTGTTGGTCGCTGCCCCGATGCAAGGAGGAGGTCCCCATAATGCCAACCGCGTATTCACGTCGCTCCACATTGGGCCTGCTGGGACGTTCGGCGCTGGGGGGCGCTGTGTTCGTGGCCGGGGGGCTCCTGGCCGCCTGTGGCACTGCCGCGACCGCGACGACGACGCCAGCGGCGGCATCGGCGAGCGGATCCTCAGCCGCGCCACAGCCCACCACCGCGGCGGCCGCCCCAGCCAAGGGGAAGGTCGCCTTGCGTTGGAGCACGTGGGGTAATGCCCAGAATCCCTTCGCCCAGGCCGCGACCCAAGGTCTGGCCATCTTCCAGCAACAGCATCCCGACATTCAGGTGACGCCGGAGGATCAGGGGGCATCCAACTTCGTGGATAAGATGACCACGCAAATGGTCAGCGGTGTTGCGCCCGATGTCATCGGCCAGTGCTGTACTACGTTACCCAACTGGGCGCGAAAGGGGTTGTTGCTGCCGCTCGATGAGTATATCAACCGTGACTACAAGGCAGATCAGATCAAAGACTTCGAGCAGTTGCAGTGGTCTTTCTTCCATGACCCAAAGATGGGGCAGTTTGCCTTCCCGATGTACATGGGCATTTTTGCGCTGTCCTACAACAAGGATCGCTTCCAGGCCGCAGGTGTGGCGTTGCCGACGGACGATTGGGACTGGCAGAACTTCCAAGATGCGATGCTGAAACTGACCGATCCATCCCAGCAGAAATGGGGGATGAACACCATCGGCGCCGGCTCGACCTGGTACCAGTTCATCCATCAGAACGGCGGCTCGCCGATCGATCCCAACGACGACACCAAGTGTACGGTGGATTCGCCGGCCGCGACGGAAGCAACGCAGTGGATCCACGACCGCTATTGGGTAGACAAGTCCATCATCCCCAACGACCAGAAGACCGCCGGCACGACCGACGACCAGCGCTTCAAGAACGGCACGACGGCGATGAATGGGTTGGGATCCTGGTACGTAACCCGCCTGATCAAGGCCGTTGGCAACGACTTACAGTGGGATGTCGTTCCGCTCGCGAAAGGCAAGGCCGGACGGTCGACACTCGCCACTACCGATGGATGGATCATCTTCAAGGGCAGTCCGCACGCCGCCGAGGCGTGGGAGCTGATGAAATTCCTCCAGTCCGACGACTGGTGGACCATCAACATGGCGGTGACCGGCCAGCAGCCAGCACGCGCCTCGTTGCAGGACAAGTGGATTGCCCAGATTGTCAAGGGCAACCCCGTATTGGCAGACAAGAACCTCAAGGCCTTCACGCTCGCCAACACCCAGAACTATGGCCGTGCCGTCGATCTCTTCCACGACGACCCGCCGGCAACCAAGGCGCTCAATGATGCTTATGCCAAGGCGGTCATCATGAACCAGGCGAGCGTTGCCAGCACGATGCGGGACGTGGCCGCGCAGGTCGACCAGATAGAGAAGACATCGGCACAGTCAGCCGCGGTTGATTTCGGCTGCGCGTGCCTGACGGTTTAGCAGCGGATGAGAGTAGCCGTTTACGCGGAGCGCGGGCGTCCCGCCCGCCCCGGCGGTCTCGTCGCGACGCAGCGCGTCGCCTCCGGTGGGGTCGCCTCCTCTGACTGCGATCGGGGCGGGCGGGACGCCCGCGCTCCGCGCCGGGTGGTCCTGACTGTCAGGCCTCAAACGGCCGGAATCGGGCAAGCAGCGATGCCGGGAGGCGACCATAGAGGGTCGTGCCCGTGGCGGAGAAGGCTTCCTGGAGCACGGCGCCGCGCCGATGGAAGAGCTGGACGAGCTCTTGCCGCTGAAAGGGGATATGCACGGTAATCTCTTTGGCCTGACGGTTGAGCAAGCTGGCGATGGCGTCCACCAGCGCGTCCAAACCGATGCCTGCTTGGGCGGAGATGGCGATGCTGGCCGGATAAGCCTCCAGCAACCCGACCGACAAGTCGGCGAGCAGGTCGACCTTGTTGAGCGCCACTAACCGGGGGATGTCTCCGAGCTTGAGGTCTTCCAGGGTGCTGATCACCGTGCGGAATTGCTGGTAGTGATTGGGCTCGCTCACGTCCACGATAATGAGCAGCACTTCCGCCTCTTCGAGCTCCTCCAGCGTAGCGCGGAACGCCGCGATCAGTTTTGGCGGCAGCTTTTGGATGAAGCCAACGGTGTCGGTGAGCACCACCTCCTGGCCGGAGGGCATCTGCAAGCGACGCGTGGTGGGTTCCAGCGTGGCGAACAGCTTGTTCTCGGTGAGGACTCCCGCGTTGGTCAGGCGGTTCATCAGGGTGGATTTGCCCGCGTTGGTGTAGCCGACCAACGACACGACGGGAACTCCCTGCCGGGCCCGATGCTCACGGTGGAGCTGCCGGGTGCGCCGTACGTCGTCCAGTTCACGATGCAGCCGGCTGATCCGCTGCCGGATGTGGCGGCGATCGGTTTCCAACTGCGTTTCGCCGGGTCCGCGCGTGGCGATCCCGGCGACACCGCCGACGGAACCCGCGCTGCGCGAAAAGAAAGTGAACATGCCGGCGAGTCGAGGCAGGAGATACTCCAGTTGGGCGAGCTCGACTTGCAGGCTGGCTTCGCGTGTGTGGGCGCGTTGGGCGAAGATATCCAGGATCAGGGCGGAACGATCGAGCACCTTGCAGCCGACCGTCTTTTCCAAATTGCCCTGCTGCGTCGGGCTCAGCTCGCTGTCGACCACCAACGTATCGAACGGCAGGCTCTTCTGCAGCTCGGCCAGCTCCTCCAGCTTGCCCTTGCCGGCCAACGTGGCCGGGTGAAATCGGGCAACGCGCTGAACAGAACGTCCGGCGACGACCCCGCCGGCGGTCGTGACGAGACGTGCCAGCTCGTCGAGCGATTCATCGGCGGAAAACGCCGGCAAGTCACCCTTTTCCTCGACTGCCAGCAGGTAGCAACGTTCGGCAGGTTGGCCGGAGTGGCGAGTGATCGACGAATCAGCAGGCGTGTTCTTGCTCCTCTCCTAATGCAATGGCCGGCTCCGCCACCGGGCCGTCGTCGCTGTCCGCGGCGGGCGACGACATGTGGCGAGAAGGGAGGGAAACCCTCTCCAGGCGGCGCATCGCTTCATCAAACAACCGATCGTCAGCGGTTAGGGATAGCCGGATATAGCCCTCCCCGCGCCCCCCGAACCAATGGCCGGGGGCAAGCAATATCCCCACTTGTTGGAGAAACTCAGCCACAATCTCCCTGGACCCATAGCCCGGCGGCGTCGCCGCCCACAAGGCCGGAACGGCTTTGGGACGGCGGACGTGCATGCCCAGGTGGTCAAGCACGGTGATGGCGCGGTCACGGCGCGCTTGATAGACGGCGTTGCGCTTGCTGAACCACTCGCTGCCAATCATCGGCAGGGCCTCGGCCAGGGCACGCTGAGCGGGGACAAAGGTCATGCTGCCCATCGACTGGCGCCACTGGCGCAGCAGCCGCAGCACCTCAGCGTTGCCAACCGCGACGGCAACCGGCCACCCAGCCAGGTGCAACGTTTGGGCGGGCGAGTGCAGCTCGACGCACACGTGGCGGGAGCCGGGTATTTCCAACAAGCTGATGGATCGATAGCCATCGTAGGTGAACTCGCTGAAATCGGCGAGGTGGATCACCAGAATCGAGTGTTCTGTAGCAAATTGCACTACCTGATGGAGAAATGCCGCCGGGGCAGTGGCGCCAGTCGGCACCGCGGGGTAGTCGAGCCAGAGCACTCGCGCCCGTTCCACAACGTCCGGCGGAATTGCTTTCAACTCGGGAAGAAAGTCTTGCTCTGGACGCAGCGGGAGATCAATGGTCCGCGCCCCCACGGTCGACATCGCCAGTCGGTACGCCGGGCGTCCAGGATCAGGCACGAGCGCCTCATCGCCAGGGTCCAGCAACGCCTGCGCCAGTCCGAGTATGCCGTCCTCGACGCTCGGCAACGGGAGCACCTCCCGGTTTGGGTCAAGGCTGGTCTTGAAGCGGGACTGGTACCAGCGCGCAACGGCAGATCGGAGCTCCGGCGCACCACCCGCCCCACGAACCGGATTCGCCTCCGCAGCGACCGCGCATAATCGCTCGACTGCCAACTCGGGCGGCGGCTGGTCGGAGTCGACGTGGGTGAGATTGATAACATCGATCCCCGCGGCGCGACGCTCGGCGATCTTACGCTCGACCTCGCCGTCGCTGGCGGCCAGAAACTCCTCAAGACGGCGCGACGGTTCCACAGCCGAGCCCCGTCTAGGATTGAACGCTCTTTCGTTCGTCGCACCGGCGCCAGACAGAAGGTCAGCAGCCACTTAGGACAATGGCCATTCACCCCGGAAGACGAAGGACGCCGGACCGGTCATTCGCATCTCGTGCCGTCCATCCCATTGCAACTGAAGATCACCGCCTGGTAGGCGAATGCGGGCCTGATCGCCGACCAGGCCCCGCCGGTGCGCCACGGCCATGACCGCGCAAGCGCCACTTCCACACGCAAGTGTGATGCCGGCCCCGCGCTCCCACACGCGCATGACCACCTCGTCGCGCGCCTTGACCGTGGCTACCTCAAAGTTGACCCGTCGAGGAAACCAGCCATGATGCTCCACCTTCGGACCAAGCAACTCCAGGGGAACACGGTCCACGTTCTCTACAAAGGCGACGGCGTGCGGATTGCCCATGGAAGCGCAACTGATGGCAAACTGCCAGCCGTCGATTGCGATTGGCTGGTTTACCACGACAGCGCAGTCGGAAATGACGGGTATGCGTGCCGCCTCAAAGATCGGCACGCCCATATCGACCTCGACAGCGGCCGCCTGCCCACCGTCGACTAGCACCCGCACCTTCTGGATCCCGGCCCCGGTGCGGATCGTGAGCTCTGATGCACGAGCGAGTCCGTTGTCAAACACGTACTTGCTAAAACACCGGATGCCATTGCCGCACATCTCCGATTCAGATCCGTCGGGGTTGAGCATGCGCATGCGAAAGTCCGCGGCATCGTCCCGCTCGACCAGGAGGAGACCATCGTGGCCGATGCCGAAATGCCGATCGCCGGTGGCGCGAGCGAGCCCAGGCCAGTCCAGCGCCATCCCCGAGTGCTCCGGCCCAATCAGCACGAAGTCGTTGCCCGTGCCGTGCATCTTGACAAAAGGTAGTGCGTTCAATATGCCGAAAGTATACGGCTTCTTGCTGGTGGTGGCGAGGGGTACGTCCACCGGACGCTTTAGCGTCAGGTGGACGATCCGTGGCGAATCTCCACCCCCGATGGTCTGGTAGGCTTCTGCGGAGTGCGTGCCCGACTGTTGCCGTGAGGAGGTCACTATGCGTATCGTTGTCACCGGGGGAGCCGGTTTTCTGGGTTATCACCTCACGCAGCGGCTGCATCGTGAGGGGCAGGAGATCGTGCTCCTTGATGTCGCGCCTTTTCCGGTGGGGGACTATCCGGCCGAGGTCGTTCGCCTGCGGGCCGACGTGCGGGACGCCGCGACGTTGCGCCGCCACCTGGCCGGCGCGGACGTAGTCATTCACGCGGCGGCGGCGCTGCCGCTGTGGAAGCGCGCCGACATCTTCGCCGTCAACACGCATGGCACTCGCAACGTTCTGCTCGCGGCTCAGGAAGCGGGCGTCCCCCGAGTGGTGCAGATTTCTTCAACGGCCGTGTATGGCGTCCCAGACAAGCATCCGCTGGAGGAGACTGACCCCGTCGATGGAGTCGGCCCCTACGGCCAGAGTAAAATTCAGGCGGAGGCGCTCTGCGCCATCGCCCGGGAGTCGGGCCTCTGTGTGCCGATCATCCGCCCCAAGACCTTTATCGGCACGGGTCGTCTCGGCGTCTTCCAGATCCTCTACGACTGGGTGGCCGGTGGGAAGCGCATCCCGATCATCGGCGACGGCCGCAACCGCTACCAGTTACTGGAGGTAGAGGATCTGGTGGACGCCATCTGGCGGGTGGCGAGCGGGCCGGCGGAGCGCGTGAACGCCACCTTCAACGTCGGGGCGGCGCGTTTCGCCACGGTGATTGAGGACGTTGGCGCCCTGTGCGCCTACGCCAATAGCGGCGCGCGCGTACTGCCGACACCCGCCCCATTGGTGGTCACCGCGCTACAGGCGCTGGAGGCGTTGCATCTGTCGCCGTTGTACAAGTGGGTATACGGCACGGCGTCCAAGGACTCCTTCGTGTCCACGGACAAGATCGAGCGAGCGGCCGGATGGACACCACGCTACAGCAACGCCGAGGCGCTCATCCGCTCCTATCAGTGGTACATCGAGCACGCCGGTGAGCTCGGTTCCGGTACCGGCGTCACCCATCGAGTGGCTTGGGGCCAGGGGGCGTTGGGGCTGGTCAAGCGCCTCTTGTAGCTATCAGCCGTCAGCTATCAGTCATCAGCAAGCTGGCAGGCGGCTAATGAATCGGGCGGCGACGAGTATGTCATCGTGGTGCAAATTGGCGGGACCTTTCCTGCGAAGGGCTGGTCGGCTTAGCCTGCTGATAGCTGACGGCTGATAGCTGATTGCTAGAACCGGTTCACCGGCTGCGCTGGCGGCTCGCCTCGGGCGACGCGCAGCACCTCATCGATGGCCATGTTGGCGGAGCGGTAGTGCGCTTCCGCGGTGCTGCCCGCGCAATGGGAGAACGGCAAGACGTTCGGATGTTCGACCAGCGCTCGATTGGACGGCGGCTCGTCGGCGAAGACATCGAGGGCGGCGCCCGCGATCCGGCCGCTGTTCAAGGCGTCAAGGAGCGCGGCCTCGTCGATGAGGTCGCCACGAGCGGTGTTGACGACGTAGACACCGGCTCGGCATCGTTCCAGGGAGTGGTGATTGAGCAGGTGGCGTGTTTCAGCGCTGGCCGGCGTGTGGAGGGTGATCACGTCGCTGGAGGCGAGCAACGTGTCAAGCGCGACGTAGTTGACGCCGTGCTCCTCCGCCCACGGTCGGTCTGGGAACAGGTCAGTGGCGATCACCTGCATGCCGAACGCCTTTGACCGCGCGGCCACCTCGCGACCGATGCGACCGGTACCGACGATGCCGAGCGTCATGCCGCGCAGCTCGCGGCCTTGCTCGCGCTGCCAGAGGCCGGATCGCGTGTTGGTCGTCGTCAGCACCAGCTTGCGAAGGAGGCAGAGGATGAGTCCGAGCGTGTAGTCGGCTACCGAGTCGTGGTTCGCGCCGCCGGTGGTGGTCACCCAGACGCCTCTCGCCGTCGCCGCGTCGACATCGACAGAGTCGAAGCCAACGCCGCAGCGGGCGATGAGGCGCAGCGGCGGCGCACAGGCAGCGAGCACCTTCGCCGTGTAGGCGTCCGGCATCGCGATGGCGGCCAGGCAGCCCGGCAAAAGGGCGAGCAGCTCCGACTCGGTCAACGTCGGTCGGGGCATCTCAGGGAAAATCAGCGTGATGCCGGCGTCGTCCAGCTCGACGCGCCGTTCCTGTTGCACGCGCGCGACGTGCTGTGGGGTGACGAGAACACGGTGTATGGTGCTGGCAGCCATTAGTGCGTTTCCTCTATGCTGGTATCCGGCAAGTACCGACCGATGAGCGGAGCCAACCTGCGGCGGCTCTCGTCGGGAATGCGGTCTCTCGATGTGATGATGGCGTCACGCAGCGCACTGCCGCAGGAGCACGTCGATGGGCTCGCTAGACGTGGGACGATAGCGTTGATGATCCGCTTGGCGTTGCCCACGTTGGCCGACAGATTCCTGATGACCATCTCGACGGTGACGGACTCGGCGCCGGCGTGCCAGACGTCGTAGTCGGTCGCGAAGGCCAGCGTGGCATAGCAGATCTCCGCCTCGCGCGCCAGCTTGGCTTCCGGCAGCGCGGTCATGCCGATGATGTCGACGCCCCAGCTGCGATAGATGCGCGACTCCGCCTTGGTGGAGAATTGGGGACCCTCGATGCAGACGTACGTGCCGCTGGCGTGCGTCCGGATGCCCAGCGATTGCGCGGTGGCGACGAGCGACGCGCTGACGTCCGGGCAAAACGGGTCAGCGAATCCCACGTGCGCCACGATACCGTCGCCAAAGAAGCTGCTCGGACGGCTCCTGGTGCGATCGAACAGCTGATCGGGTACGACCAGGTCGAGCGGCGCAATCTGCTCGCGCATGCTGCCGACGGCGCTGACCGAGATGATGCGCTTGACGCCCAGTGTCTTGAGGGCGTACACATTGGCGCGCGCCGGGACTTCCGATGGCGAGAGGCGATGGCCCCTCCCGTGGCGCGGCAGGAAGGCGAAGCGCAGGGCGCCAAGCCTGCCGGTCACGATGGCGTCGCTCGGCTCGCCGAACGGCGTCGACAGCCGGACTTCCTGGACATCGACGAGCCCCTCCATCGCGTAGAGGCCGCTGCCGCCAATGACGCCGATGGTCGCTTGTTCCACAGTGTCGCTCATCTCCCCACTCGCTCGTCCGCCGCCGCCACGACCTGCTCCAGGAGCACCGCGGTGGTGAGTGGCCCGACACCACCGGGAACCGGGGTCAGCAGACCGGCAACCTCGCCGACGGTCGCGGCGTCCACGTCGCCGCGCAGGCCCTGTTCGGTCATGGTCGTGCCAGCATCCAACACGACGGCGCCGGTCGCCACCATCTCCCCAGTGATCAGCCCGGGGCGGCCGGTAGCCACGACCAACAGATCGGCGCGACGGGTCTCGGCCGCAAGATCGCGTGTGCCGCGGTGGCAGATGGTCACGGTCGCCTGCGCCCGCAACAGCAGGAGGGCCGACGGCAGGCCCACGACGTTGCTGCGGCCAACGACGACCGCGCGGGCGCCGGCCAGCTTCAGGCCCGAATCCTGGGCCAGCAAGAGCAAAGCCTTGGCCGTCGCCGGCACGTGCCGGGGCGCACCGCGCAAGAGCAATCCAGCGCTCTCATCGGTCAGACCGTCGACGTCCTTGACCGGTGGAAGGGCGGCGAGCAAGGCCTCGCGTCGAACGGTTGGGACAAGCGGCGTCTGGATCAGGATGGCGTCCACGCCGCTATCGTCGCCGAGCTGGCGGACCCGCTGGACCGCGCTAGGCTCGTCTACCGTCGCGCCCAGGTGTACGTCGACGCCCTGAAGGCCAGCCGCCCGGCAGGCGCGCAGGAGCGAGCGCGTGTAGACGGCCACGTCGAGATCGTTTCCGGTCTGGACGATGGCCAGGGTAGGGGCGCGCCCGAGTGATGCGGTTAGATCGCGCACTCGGGCACGTACGGCCTCGAGGAGTGCATCGGCGATGGGCTTGCCGTACAGTAATCGGGCGGTCATGGGCGAGACGCCTCGTCGTCTAGTTGCCGCACGCTGTGGGCGATGTCGGTTGGCGGTGGACCCCGGTGAACTGGTACGGATGAACTTCGTGCCTTCAGCATGTCGTCGTGCGCCCTTCAAGGCGAGGGACCCTCTCGTTGTCATCCTGAGCGCAGCGAAGGACCCCTGGCCTGTCCGTCCGCGCTGCGCGGGCCCGAGGTGCTGCTGGCTTGTCGTGCCAGGGGTCCTTCGCTGCGCTCAGGATGACAACGAGAGGGCGGTGCATCACTCGAAGCGCCAGGAATTTGGTGGACGCACCACTTAGCCCTCGCTCGCCAGCGCCCGGTCAACCGCCGGCCGCAGCTCAGCGAGCGCGAGATCGAGTTGCGCCCGCGCCGCCGCGAAGCGCGACAGGATCCCTTCGGCGCGCGAATCGGCCTTCAACCCGGCGACGTTCGCCTGCACGTTGAAGGCGGCGATGGCGAGTCCGGCGGCGAGCAGCTCCCCGGCCGCGCCAAGGTCGCTGACTAGCGATGCGTTCGTCTTGCCAATCAGCGAGACCGCCAGCGAAGCCAAAGTGGCGCTGTGTGTCGCTACTTGGAGTGGCGGCTCCGAGGCGGCGATAAGCGCCTCGTCGATTGCCCGTCGCCGAGCGGCGCGCTCGTCGCGCGTGCTTCGTGGCAGTTGCTGGGCGGCGGCGACGTTCGCGAACGCACCGGCATCAGCGTCGATCATTGCTTGCAAGTACCGTCGCGTCTCCTCCGCATGTTGGAGGGCCGGCTCTACCTCAGCAGACCACTGGGCGTACTTTTCGCGCCCCACAGTGTAGCGGCAGACCATCGCCATCAGGCCGGCGCCGGCTGCAGCGGCCAGTGCCGCCGCGGCGCCGCCGCCCGGGGCCGGCTGCTGCTCCGCTAGCGCATCTAAGAAGGCGGCGATGCTGAGGCTCGTCAGCGGCTGGGTCTCCACGTCGTGCAGTCCTCTCCGGGCATGGATAGTAGCAGCTTGGTGGAGCGGCAGCGAATGGGCGCCCCATGGCGGGGTGCTGAAGAGTTTGGCCTGCAAACGGCGCCATGCCCATCACGATCATGGGCGAGTGGCGCCGCGGGAGTCGTAGGCAGGGTGCTACCATGCCGCCGTGAGCAGCGCCCTATAATGGTGGACGTCCGACTGCACCAGGTCTTCGTGCGTGTCCCCTCCGGTGAACAAGCGCGCTGGGCGGCCGCCGCGCCGGAAGCGGCGGCCGCGAGCGCCTTCGGCGACACCGCGGATCTGGCGCCGGCAGAGCGCGACCTGGTCGCGCCACCACCGGCGGGCACGCCTGCGCTGGACCATGTCGATCTGGTGGTGCGGGATGGCGAGACGCTGGCGATCGTGGGGCCTTCTGGCTGTGGCAAGACGACGCTTCTCCGCGTGGTTGCCGGGCTGCAGCCGGTCGAGCAGGGAGCCGTCTGGATGGGAGAACATGACGTCACGCAGGCGTTGCCCCGTGACCGCGGGATCGGCATGGTGTTCCAGAACTATGCGCTCTACCCCAACATGGAAAGCCGGTCCAATCTCGGCTTCTTCTTCAAGATCAGGCGCCGCGGGGCCGAGATCGACGAGCGGGTGCGCGAGGTTGCGCAGGTGCTGGGGGTCGGCTTTGACGCACTGCTGGACCGGCGACCGCCGCGGCTCTCCGGTGGCCAGCAGCAGCGCGTCGCCATCGGCCGCTGTATCATTCGTGATCCGTCGGTCTTCCTCTTCGACGAGCCGCTGTCCAATCTGGACGCGCGGCTGCGGCAGACCACGCGCGTGGAGATCAAGCGTCTCCTGCGCCGCTACGCCATCACCGCCGTCTATGTGACCCACGACCAGTCCGAGGCGCAGTCGCTCGGCGACCGAATCGCGGTGATGCGCCGCGGCAAGATCGAACAAATCGGGAGCTACCAGGAGCTGCACGACGATCCGACCAGCCTGTTTGTCGCGACCTTCCTGGGCACGCCGCCGTGCAACCTGCTGCCCGGCAGGGTTGAAGGCGGGGTGCTGACTGTGGGGGGGATGTCGACCCGGGCTGTGACTGCCACCAAGGTACATAGCGGCCAGGTCGTGGTCGGCATCCGCCCGGACACCCTTGCTCTGGCGGACGATAATCAGAACGCCATGGCGGCGACCGTAGAGTTGGTGGAACGGCTCCCGTCGGAGCGCTGGGCTCACGTGAGAGCGACCATAGCTGGTCGCGGCGTGGTCGCTCAGCTCGACCGCTCGTTGGAGTTCTTCCCCGGCGACCGCCTGCAGCTCGCTGTCGATCCCGGGCATGTCTTGCTGTTCGATCCGCTGGATGGCCGCCGTTTGCGGCCATGAGGCGGTTGTGACGTTTTGGCCACCCATACTGCCAGGCGTGCCCACGGAGCGCGACGTTCACCAGGCCGCCGGTCGAAGGACAGGGGCCGGCTAGCGCCTTGCGGTACGTGGATGGCCCGCTGGTGGATCCAGCGCTATGCACTCAGCGTTCCGGCTGAAATACCGGGGAGGCTGCCCATGGATGCGAGGAGCCAAGTGCGCAAGATGCTCTCCGGTCTCTTGCTCGCGTTGATGCTGGATCCGCTCTCAGCCTGCGGCGCGGCGACATCCGGCACCGCCAGCGGGAGGTCGGCGAATGGTACGTTGGCCGGTCCAACTTCGGCCCTATCGACGCCAACGAGCCCTACCACCGGGATCACCGGTAGCGCCGCCACGTCTCTAGCAACGTCAGCGGGAAACCGGGGCACGCTTCCGCCGAAGCAGACGATCACCGAGGCGGACAACGGCAAAACGATTCGGGTGAAGGTGGGCGACGTTCTCTCCCTGGCCCTGCGTGGTCCGGACGGCTTCCAGAACTGGGAGATTGCCAGCCCGGACGCGCGCCTGCTCACGCCCATCGTCAATCCGGTCGCCGCTGCCGCCAGGGGGGTCACGCTGCGTGCCTTTCGCGCCATTGACGCCGGGCAGACCGACCTCACCGCGACGACCAAGCCGATCTGCACCACCGGTCAAGCCTGTACCCAGGTCGTGCGCAGCTTCGACGTGAAGGTGGTCGTGACCAGTTAGCTAGTGTTGACCAGCCAATCGGTGATTCGTTGACACGCAGGACACCAGAGCGATACCATCGGGTTAGGCACGAAAAACGGAGGCACATGCGTGACGCATCCACCAGAGTCGCGAATATCCGCGGCGCCACGCGTCCCTACCTCTGTCATCCTGAGCGGAGCGAGGGAACTGTGGCTTGTCCGTCTGCGCTGCGCGGGGCCGTGCCGCTGGTCTGGCTGGCCTGGGGTCCTTCGCTCGGCTCAGGATGACAAGGAGAAGCTACGTCCAATTCGTAGCCGCACCTTTGTCGGCGCGGGTAGCAAGCGTACGGTAAGTTCCGGGTTAGGCGCTCGCTCGGCTCCATGGCCGGCCTGGCATCGATAGGCGCGCCATTGTGGGTGATAGCAATGAACCGTACACTCCGGTTAAGACCACCGAAGTGTCTGACACGTCCACACGCTTACTCCGTTGCCGCGAGCAGATTGATGAGCTCGATCGCCGGCTGGTCCGGCTGCTGAACGAGCGTGCCCGCGTTGTCGAAGAGGTGGGGCGCATCAAGCAGAGCGGCAGCATCGCGGCCTTCATCCCCGAACGTGAGGAGAGTGTCTACGAGAACGTGCGGGCCGCCAACGGCGGGCCCCTCGCGGCAGACGCGCTCAAGGCGATCTACCGGGAGGTGCTGTCGGCCATGCGGTCACTGGAGGACCACCTGACCGTTGCCCACCTGGGGCCTCTCTACACCTTCACACACGAGGCGGCCAGCCGGCGCTTCGGCTCGGCGGTCCGCTACACTCCGTTGCCCACGGTTGGCGACGTGTTCGCCGCCGTCGAACGTGGGCTGGCCGACTACGGTGTGGTGGCGATCGAGAATTCGATCCAGGGCATGGTGGTGGCCACGCTGGACGCCTTCGTGCAGTCAGACTTGAAGATTTGCGCGGAGATCGTCTTACCGATTGCCCAGTATCTGCTAGGCACTGGATCGATGGCCGGTGTCCGGCGCATCTATTCCCATCCGATGGTCTGGGGGCAGTGCCGGGGCTGGCTCGCCGCTCATCTCCCGATGGCCGAGCAGATCGAGGTTTCCAGCACCGCCCGTGCCGCCGAGCTTGCCCAGGAAGACCCCACCGCCGCCGCCGTCGGCTCACGCCTCGCCGCCGACCACTACCGTCTGGATGTCCTGGCGGAGCACATCGAAGATCGTGCTGACAATGCGACGCGCTTCTACGTCATCGGGCAGCAGCTCGGTCAGCGCACCGGCGCCGACCGCGCCTACCTCATGCTGTCGATCCGCGATCGTGTCGGCGCGCTCTTCGACATCACGGGCTGCTTCGTGCGGCACAACATCAATATGACGCGCTTCGACCACCGTCCGTCGCAGCGACGCTCGTGGGATTACGTGTTCTTCGTCGAGGTCACTGGCCATCCCAGCGATCCACCGCTGGAAGCGGCTCTGGAGGAGCTCCGCGAGTATTGCCTGTCGGTCCGCATTCTGGGAGCCTGGCGACCGGGGGAGCTTGCGGATGTCACCTAATCGGGTAGTATCGCCACGTCATCCTTCGCTAAGGATGGAACGGGCCGTACAATGGCGTGGCTCATCGGGGCGGAGGTATGGTGGACGAGGGTCTGGACGGAGCGATCGAACGCAGCCTGGCCGAGCTGGGCTGTCCGCACTGCGGCGCCCGCTTGCGCCTGCTCCGTGTGCTGAGCCGCAGGACGGCGACCGCGGTGATCGCCACGCATTGTGAAGGCTGCGGCGCGGTGGCCAATCGCGTCTGCTTCACCGGTGATCTGCTCCGTCAGCTGCACGACCGCCTGGCCCCTGCCGCCCATCAGGGTGCCCGTGTATCGCCGGTTGCCGTCGGCGCCGACGACGTGCTGCGCATGCACGACTTTCTGACCCAGTTCAACGGGGATTTCTTGGCGCTGTTCGGCAGCCGCGGTCGTCGATGACACGTGCCTGCGGCGTAATCGGGCGGCCGCTGCGACACTCCATCTCCGCCACCTTTCAGCAAGCTGCCTTCGATGCAGTGGGCCTGGATGTCCGTTACCATGCGTGGGAGCTGGAGCCTAGCCAGTTGGCTCGCCACCTGGCGTGGCTACGGACCCCCGATGCGCTGGGGTGCAACGTGACCATTCCCTACAAGACGTCGGTGTTGGACTTGATCGACGAGGCGGATGTCCTGGTTCGTCGCGTCGGCGCCGCCAACACGATGGTGAATGACGGAGGCCGTTTGCTCGGTTTCAATACCGACGTGGGCGGATTCCTGCGCGCTGTGCGAGACGACGGCGGCTGCGACCCGGCCGGAATCGAGGCGCTCCTCCTTGGCGCGGGCGGCGCAGCGCGGGCGGCGGCGGTTGCCTTGCTCGACGCCGGGGTCGCTCGGCTTCAGCTCGCCAATCGCCACCTGGATCGAGCGCGGGAGTTGGCGGAGCATCTTGGTGACGGGCGCGTCACTATCGTGGAGTGGCATGGCGAGGCGTTCCGCTCGGCAGTCGCTGGGAGCGCGCTGATTGTCAATGCGACGTCCGCTGGCATGCTGGGGCGCCAGGTCGACGAAAATCCCCTGGTCGGATTCTCTCCTCCCGCGAGCGGTCTCGTGTTTGATCTGGTGGCCAATCCGCTCAGGACGCGCCTGATGCAGGAGTCGAGCGCCGCCGGCGCGCGGACCCTAGGCGGCCTGCCCATGCTCGTGTACCAAGGGGCCGAGTCGTTCGAGCGCTGGACCGGTCTCCCCGCGCCCGTAGACGTGATGATGCGCGCAGCCGAAGCGCATATGCGGCATGGCTAGGTAGTGAATCTACCAAGCGAGCGGGAATAATCAATATCCCGTGAAACCCGCACTGTCATCCTTCGCTGCGCTCAGGATGACAGTGCGGGTGAGCATAGGATGGCATCCACCGATCGCCCCCCGACGACATCCGAAACTCGCAGGAGCTGCTCGATGACCCACGATGGGACCAGGGCGGTCACGGCGGACCGCTCGGACCCACGGCGGCGGCGTCGATCCAGGCGTAGTTGTGGGTGCGTGGGTCGAATACGAACAGCCGCGGGCTTTGCTGGGGCGCTACCACCAGGAAGTGCGCCCATTGTGGCTGAGCGCCGAAGGGCGCCGCCTGAGCATCCGATCCAGACCACAGTTGGGCGTCGGCGACGAAGGTTTCGACCCAGCGTTGTCCCGTATCCGGCAATGCCGCGGTGGGCGCCCCAGTCTGACCAGACAGCGCCTGCTCGAGGGTGGTGTCGTGGCCGGACGACAGGGCGGCGGCGGTCAGGGGAGCCGATACGTCCGGCGTCACTCCCGTGCCATCAAGTGAAGCGCCGTTCGCTCGCAGGAGCTGCGCCACCGTTATTTCTAATCCGCCGCCGTCCGACAGTTGAAACAGGCCGGCCGTTCCTACGTCGCCCGCCGACGTGCTCCCCACGATCGTGGCCGCATGCGCGTCCTGCAAGGCCGAGGCGACGATTTCGGAGGCCGAGGCCGACCCTCCGTCGATCAAGACGGTAACGGGCAGGTTCACCAGGCTTACCGAGCTATCCACGTCGAGTGGCCACTGGTCGCTTCGGTGCTGGAAGGTTGCCAGAGGTCCTCGATGCGTAAACGCGCTGGCCACCTGCCGAGCGCTGAAGATGGAGCCGCCCGGATTGCCGCGCAGGTCCAGGATGATCCTGCTCACCTGTTGCTTCAGGTCGCCGCGGAGCATGTCGATCGCCTCGGCGCCGGACGTGACGCTGAAGGACCAGATGCGCACGTAGCCGGTGTTGCCGGGCAGGATCTTGCCCTCCACGTCCGGCGCGTCCGCCGTTCGTGTGTTGAGCGAGATCGAGAACGAAGCGGAAGTGCGCGGCCGGAACACGTCCATCTGCAGCGTCCTGCCGGCGCTCCACGGCAGGTTATTGAGGGCATCGGCCAGGGCGCCGGCGCTTGCGCCCGCGGATGAAACGAGATCGCTGACCGGATGGCCATTGATGCGTTGCACCACATCCCCCGGCTGAAGGCTGCTGGACGCTGGACTGCCCGCGAGTACCGAAAAAACGAATACTTGCTCCTGACCGTCGTCGGCTGCGAATCGAAGGCCCAGTCCGGTCGTCGAGTGCCCGGATAGGCTGCTGACTTCGTGAGCGAACAGGTCGGGAGGTAAGTAGCCCGTGTGGTCGTCGGCCAGGCTGGCGGCCATTCCGGTCAGCGCCGCTTCGGCAATGTGACTGCCTGTCGTGATATCCGGCGCCGACGCCAGGACCGGCGCCAGCGACGTGCGGAAGGTACGCAAGGCGCCAGTAGGATCGGCGGGTAGGATGAGCGGCTGAGGCGGCCCGCTTTGGCCCGACGCGATCAGCGCGGAGGACCAGGCGTGCTGCAACATTGCGTCGGGATCGACGGTCGAGCCGCCGCCATAGTTGTCCAGCAGGCAAAAGTAGGCCTGTTCGATGGTCGCCATCGACGCGGGCGAGCTCGGGATGTCGATCGCCGCGAACATGGAAGGCTGGCAGGGACCGGGGTTTCCGGAAGCAAACGCCGGGCATCTGTGCAGCATGAGCAAGGCAGCGGCGATGCACGCCAGTCCCACACGCAGACGGCTACGGTCAAAGGCAACCAGACGTTCGAGTGGTGATGTCGCTCTCACGACCATTCGCGCCATGTGTGGTGCAAGTGGCATTCGCTATCTCTCCTCGCACCCAATATCGCGATTCGGTCAGCCAAGCTACCAGCCTGTCCCAGAGGACCCGACGCACCGCGGGAGGGGCGGGGCTCGCCCAGGTGACGTCCCTGCCGGAAGCGGCCGGATCCTGTAGGGCAGACCATCTGTGGGCCGTTTGCCATGTGTACTGCCATTATCCACCGTGCCGGGTCGTAGGGCGGAGCACTCTCCCCACTGCGTGGGGACCCCGCGGGTACCCACTTGTGGGTGTTGCCGCGCCCTGGGACGTGTCGGCCGCGCCGGGCAAATCAGGGCGCGGACGCTGCGCTAAGCAGCGCCCCTACAAGCGATCGGCTCAGAATGGCATGCGGCATGATAACTGACCCGCTAGATGCCCGCTATGGCCGGGCTCAGTTGGAAGTCCTCATCATAAAGTTGCACGACCCGTGCCACTTGGTCGTCGCCCAAGTCCGGTAGGTCGCTTGCTGCCGCAAACTCGTCGAGCTGCTCGACGCCGTAGATATTGGGCAGCGCCGAACAGACCGTAGCTTCGGCGAGCACAAACTTCAGAGCAGCCTGGCCGAGCGTCATCGCCGAGTCGTTCAGCAGAAACTGCAATTGCTCCACCTTCTTCAGTCCGGTCAACAACCACTCGCGCGGGCGGTGGTTGCGGTGGTCGCCCGGTGGAAACGTGGTGTCAGCGGTGTAGTGTCCCTCCAGCAGGCCGGAGGAATGGGGCACTCGTACCAGCAAGCCCACCGCATTGTCGCGGGCCGTCGCGAAGAAGCTGCGCCCCGGCGTCTGCTCCAAGGCATTGTAGATGATCTGCAGCGCGGTAAGACGGCGTGCTCGCATGATCGCGTTGCCGTCTTTGGTGCCGCCGATGGCGGGACCAAGCGCTGCCCCGTAGTAACGGATCTTGCCCTCGTCTCTGAGGACTTCGAGTGTGGCGAACAGCTCGTCCCGCTGAACATCGGGGAGGCGGGGGTTGTGGAGCTGATAGAGGTCAATGTGGTCGGTGCCAAGGCGGCGAAGGCTCTGCTCGCAGGCGAAGCGGACGAACTCGCCATCCCAGCGCTGCGGGCGCTCTTGCTGACCGGCCGCATCCGCATGCCGGTAGATGTCGTAACCGAACTTGGTGGCGATGACCATCCGGTCACGGACGTGACCCAGCGCTCGGGGAATGATCTCCTCGGCTCGACCGTTGCCGTAGGTGTCGCCCGTGTCGATGAAGGTGACGCCAAGATCGAACGCTCGGCGCAGCAGCGCGTCGCACTCCTCGGCACTATGCGTCCCCCACCAATCGGAGCCCAGTGTCCAGGCGCCGAAGCCGATCTCCGACACCGTGAGGTCCGTCCCGGGAAACGTTCGGTAGCGCACAGGTCACCACTCCATCTGACGGCGTCCCCCCAGGTAACGCCGGCCAGGGCGCGCCACGACACACGTCGAGTCGCGTTCACTCCTTGAGTATACCGAGGCTGCCGTCGGCCTCACAACACGGCAAGGTTGTTGCGGTGGACCACCTCCGGGCCGTAGGTATAGCCCAGGAGAGCGGAAATCTCCTCGGACCGATGACCGGCGATGAGCAAGAGGTCGCGCGCATCGTAGTTGCTTAGCCCAATGGCGATGACCGGACCCTCCGTGGCGCGAATCTGCACGGCGTCGCCACGGGCGAAGCGTCCGCGGACGTCGCGCACGCCCGCGGAGAGCAGGCTCTTGCCGCTGTGGAGGAGCGCCCGCTCGGCGCCGGCATCGACCACGAGCTCGCCCCTGCCGGCAACCCCCGTTACCAGCCAGCGCTTGCGCCCTTCGACCGCCGCCGCCGCGGGGAAACGGGTGCCCACCGCTTCTCCTCGCGCGGCACGTATCAGGGCCGAAGGATCGGATCCCGCGGCAATCACGACCGTCGTGCCCCAGCGGACGGCGGCGCGCGCCGCCGTCAGTTTGGTTCGCATGCCGCCGGTGCCGACGCCTGAACGGGTACTTCCCGCCTGGCGCTCCAGCTCAGGTCCGATGCTATGCACGATGGGAATGAGGCTAGCGGCTGAATCGAGTTGCGGATCGGCCGTGTACAGCCCACCCGTGTCGGTGAGCATGACCAGGAGCTCGGCGTCGACGAGATTGGCTACCAACGCCGAGAGGTAGTCGTTGTCGCCGATCTTGATCTCCTCGACGGCCACGACGTCATTCTCGTTGATGATTGGCAACACTCCGCGCTCGAGCAGGTTCAGCAGTGTCGTACGGGCGTTCAGGTAGCCCTGGCGGTGCCCCACGTCCTGACGCGTCAGCAGCGCCTGTGCGGTGACGATGCCGTGCTCGGCCATGATCTGATCCCAGTCATGCATGAGCCGTGCCTGACCGACGGCGGCCAACACCTGGCGAGCCGGCACGTCCTTGGCGTCCATCGGCAAGCCCAGTCGCTCACGTCCGGCCGCCGCTGCTCCTGAAGAAACGAGCACGACGCTTACGCCGTCCTGACGCAGCTGCACAATCTGATCTACGATGCGGCGCATGGCAGAGCGATCCAGCGTGTCGCCGCCGGACGTGAGCGTGGTCGTGCCGACCTTGGCTACAACGCGGCGAAACGCGAGCCGCGCCGCGTCAACACCGGGTTGGCCACTGACTATCACGCCGCGGATTATACGCAGCCCGGCCCCACTCCTTCCCGACGCGCATCACGCCGAGTAACATTTAGGTAGTGCGAGGGAGGACGCCCGATGCAATCGACGGCGGGCAGGACAGTGAGCATCAATCCGGCCGAAGCCTGCGGCCGGGGCACGCAGCGGACGTTCAGCGGCGAAAACCTGCGCGAGATCGCCTTTCCCCTGGGAGGAATCGGCACGGGCACGGTGTCCCTCGGTGGCCGCGGCAACCTGCGCGACTGGGAGATCTTCAACCGGCCGGGCAAGGGGATCGATCTGCCCTTCACGTTTTTTGCCATCTGGACATGTCCGGAGGGTGGAGAGCCGGTGGCGCGCGTGCTGGAGCGACGGCTACTGCCTCCCTATGTCGCGGCCGGCGGCCTGCCGTCACCGTCCGCCGCCGGACTGCCTCGCCTGGCCGAGGCCCGATTTACCGGGGCCTATCCGTTCGCTCACCTGGCGTTCGAGGACGACCGTCTGCCGATCCAAGTCGAGCTGGAGGCATTCAATCCGTTCGTTCCGCTCGACGCGGAAACCTCGGGCATGCCGGTCGCTGTGTTTCGATGGAGACTGCGGAATCCCGGTAGCCGCGCCATGCGAGCCACCGTTGCCCTGAGCCTCCTCAACGCGGTCGGTTTCGGCGGACAAGGCCATCCTGACCGGCGCGCGGCCCAATTCGGCGGCAACGTCAATCGCTGGCGTCAGGAAGACGGCGTGACCGGTCTCTTCATGACCGGCCGGAAGCCGGAGCCCGGAGACCCCGGAGCCGGCTCGCTTGCCGTCGCCACCACCTGGCCGGAGACGACCTTTGTCGAGCGCTGGGAGCGGTCCGGCTGGTTTGACGCGCTCCAGTCGTTCTGGGACGGGTTCCGGGCCGGCGGACGGCTGGGCGACGAACGGGCCCCAAGCGATGAGTCCGCGGCGTCGCCCGATGGCCTGACCGACGTCGGGACGATGGGACTGGTCGCCGCCATCCCGCCGGGCGGGGAAGTCGTCCTCCCCATCGTGCTCGGCTGGCATTTCCCCAACCTGGTCAACTACTGGAACCGCGAGCCCGGCGTGGCCGGGCAGCGCCTGGGGAACGAATACGCCAATCGGTTCGCCGACGCATGGGGGACAGCGGCGCACGTGGCAACGCGGTTGGAGGATCTGCGCGCGGTCACGCGGAAGTACCACGACGCGTTGTTCGAGACCACATTGCCGCCAGCGGTCCTGGACGCTGTTTCCAGTCAAGTGTCTACCATTCGCACGACGACCTGTTTACGGACATCGGACGGCCGTTTTCACGCCTTCGAGGGCTGCAACGACAATGCCGGCTGCTGCCCCATGAACTGCACGCACGTTTGGAACTACGAGCACAGCCTGGCGCATCTGTTCCCATCCTTGGAGCGGACGATGCGCGAGACGGACTTCCAGACGAACACGCGACCGTCGGGTGATATGGCGTTCCGCACGCTGTTGCCGGTCCTTTCGGGGGAGCTGTGGTCGTTTCGACCGGCGGCCGATGGGCAGATGGGCTGCATCCTCAAGCTCTATCGCGAGTGGAAGCTGAGCGGCGACAGTGTCTTTCTACGAGCACTGTGGCCGGCGGCCAAGCGGGCGCTCGAGTTTGCCTGGCGCGGCGGCTGGGACGCCGATAGGGACGGCGTGATGGAGGGCGAGCAGCACAACACCTACGACATCGAGTTCTACGGTCCGAACAGCATGATGGGCACACTGTATCTGGGCGCGCTCCGAGCGGCGGAGGAGATGGCCTCGGCGCTAGGCGAACAGGCCGTGGCGGCCAGCTACCGAGAGCTTTTCGTGCGAGGCAGCGAGCGCCTAGACGCTGCGCTGTGGAACGGCGAGTTCTTCGTGCAGCGCGTGACGCGGCCGTCCGGCGCTGGTGGACCGACGCTCGGCGCCGGCCACCCGGCGTCGCTCCAGGGCGACGAGGAGCCGCGCTACCAGTACGGTCCGGGCTGCCTCTCCGATGCCTTGCTCGGACAGTGGTTCGCCCGCGTCGTTGGTTTGGGCGATCTCCTCCCGAGTCAGCACATTCGTGCCTGCCTGGCCTCGATCGTGCGCTACAACTGGCGCAGCAACCTGTCGGCTCACGAGAGCTGCCAGCGCACCTATGCCCTGAATGACGAGGCGGGACTGCTCCTCTGCACCTGGCCAAAGGGTGGGAGACCGCGTTACCCATTCCCGTACGCCGATGAAGTGTGGACGGGCATCGAGTACCAGGTTGCGGCCCACCTCATCTACGAGGGCATGGTTGCGGACGGTCTGGCCATTGTGGAAGGCGCGCGCCACCGGCACGATGGGCGGCGCCGCAACCCCTGGGACGAGTTCGAATGCGGTCACCACTACGCGCGCGCCATGTCGAGCTGGTCGCTCCTGCTGGCGCTGTCCGGTTACTATTACGATGCGACCGTCGGCATGCTCGGATTCGCGCCATGTATTCAGCCCGAGCGGTTTCGCTGCTTCTTTTCCACAGGAACGAGCTGGGGTAGCTTCGCGCAGGCGGACGTTACTGGAGGCCGAAACTATCAGGTCGAGCCGCGCTACGGCGCCGTTACGCTGCGATCGCTGCGGCTCGATGCCGGCCAATCGTCGGAGGTCAGGGCCGTTCGCGGGTCGGAGTCACTGGCAACCACGCAGGAACGCGCTGACGAGGGACTGATTGTTCGCTTCGCCACGTCGCAGCGGCTTCAAGCGGGCGAGGTGTTGACTGTGACTGTGGCCCGATAGGGTCCTGCTGCCTGGCGGGATCGAATTCTCCGAGGCGACGACTGCTGCGAATATGGGGGCGTCGTTGGGGAACGGCATCGAGGCCGCGACAGCTGTGAAAGTAGGCGACAACCAAGGCAACGGCAATGCCGGGGCCGCGATTGCGATCGGCGGCTAAGCGACCGGGGGGACTGCGGTCCCTTGCATTCGGCGAGGGCCGTCCGCGGGACGGGGCATGACGCAGACGGCGGCCGGACCACACGACCGCGGTCGAGACAGAATGGCAGCTCTCGCCAATGTTCTGGGGGCGCTGGCACCCCTGGAGCCGGTTGGCGCACCGCAGTTCCGGTCGCATAGCCGCCGATCGCAATCGCGGCCCCGGCATTGCCGTCTTCGAACAACAGCCCCTCTTGATCAAGTCGCCTCGGCCGGGGCTCACCGCGTCGCGCTGGCCGTCAGCAGATCGAAGCCGGCGATCGCCGTTGCCAGCTCCACCGCCATGGACGCCGGGCTGGCCGGATCGATCAAGACGCGACGATGGTGCTCCCGCTCGCGTCGCAGCCAGCTCGCTACGATGTGGATCTCATCGAGCTGATCGTTCCGAACGCTGGTGGTCGAGGTGCACCCCGCGGTCGCATAGACCTGGGCGAGCCAGGGGGTCAGGTCTTCGTCTGCACTGGCAGCCGGAGCGTAACGTCGCTGCGCGGCCAGCAGTCCGCCACGTATCGCGAACAGCTCGACGGCGCCGGGCTGGGTGGAGGTCGCGACGACAACGACGTGGCACTGGTGAACCGCCGCGCTCAGTTGGCGCTGCGCGCCGAAGACCAGGCGCAGCTCGTCGGCCGCGTCGCGCAACTCGGCCGCCTCCTCGAAGCGGAGGGTCTCTGCCGCGGCGTCGCGACGCTGTTCCAGGTAGGTGACGACGCCATCATCGTCCCCGGCCAGGAACTGCTGGACCTCGCGGATGACGACGCGATATTGCTCTGTGCTCACCGCTGCGGAGCAGGGGGCCAGGCAACGTCCCATCTGCCCGTAGATGCACATCGGCGTCTGCCCGGGGATAATCGGCGCCTGGCAGCGCGGGAGCTTGAAGTGGTCCACGAGCTCCTCAACGGCGGCCCCAACTGGGCGGGCACGCCGGAACGGGCCGTAGTAGGTCGCCTGGTCGGCGCTGATGCTGCGGGTGACGGTGAGCCGTGGAAACGAGGATTGCGTATCCAGCCGCAGGTACGGGTACTGGTGGTAGTCGCGCTGAGCCTGGTTCCCGGACGGCAGGTACTGCTTGATCAGGCGTGACTCCAAGAGCAGCGCTTCCAGCTCGCTCCCCGTCTCGATGTGGTCGACCGACTCAACGGTAGGAAGCACGTTGCGCAGCCGGTGGGGCTCCTCGGCGCCGGGGCGGAAGTGCGACTGGACGCGCCTTCGCAGATTATTCGCCTTGCCCACGTAGACCACCTGACCGGTCCCGTTGCGGAAACAGTAGACGCCCGGAGCATTGGGCAGTTGGCGGATGCCGGCCGTGACGGCTGCTGCGCGGAGCTTGCCGCGCGCCGTTTGCATCTGCAGCAGACCCGCCAGCGTGCTGATCCCCGTGCCTTCAGCGAGCGCCAGCAACTTCACGAAGGCCTCGGCGGTGAGCGCGGCATCGCCGTTGGCCCGATGCCGCGTGCGACTGGGCAGGCCAAGTGCAGACAGGAGGGCGTCGAGACTTGCTCTCCGGATCCCCGGGATCAATAGTCGTCCCAGCCGGGCGGTGCAGAGCGTTCGTGCCGTAAACTGGTACCCTACTCGCCGCATCTCCTCGCGCAGGAACCCGTAGTCGAACGGTGCATTGTGGGCGACCAGGACGTCCCTGCCGGCGAAGTCCAGGATAGCGTCGGCGATCTGACCGAACGCGGGCTGGCCGGCGAGCGAGCCGGCGGTAAGCCCAGTGAGGTTCGTGATCTCCGGCGGTACGCCCGTGCCGGGATTAACCAAGCTGTGGAATCTGTCGACCACCTGGCCGCCGCGCAGGCGGACCGCGGCGATCTCGATCACGCGGTCGTGCGCCGGGCTGAGGCCGGTGGTCTCGACGTCGACCACCGTGAAGCCGGCGTCGACGAGCGCTGTGTTGGACCGACCTCGGGGCACGTCGTGCGACCTTCCAAGGCAATCGCCTGCGGAGCAGCGTACCGTCTCTTTTGCCTGCTAGACAATAGCGCCGGATCAAAGGTCCTGCCCCCACGCGGCGGCGCCTTCGCCGCGTGACGGCGGGCTCTTCCGTGGCTCCGAGCGGTCAGGGGTATACTGACCATGGAGGATGAATCGCGGACACCACCAAGATGCAAGGACGCCACCAGGTAGCACGACTTCGCGTGCTGCTGCTGGATCTCCCGCTCTTCCTCAAGATTCTGATCGCCAACTCGGCGCTGGTGGCGCTTGCCACGATCGCCGGTTACCGCGTCACGCGCGCCTACCTAGAGCCGGCGGAAGCGTCGCTCACGGTACTGCTGTGGGTGGTCAGCGTGGCCGTGTCGGTGCTCCTAAACTCGCTCATCTTACGCGCGGCATTGTCGGCAATCGAGCCGCTGCGACAGACCGTCGAGCAGGTCCGCTCCGGCAACGTTGGCGCGCGCTGGCATCGCCCACTCTTCGGTGACCCCGATCTTGGTCGCCTCGGAGACACCCTCAACGATTTGCTGGATACGGTGCAGACCCAACGCCAGGAGCTGGAGGAGCACCTGCAGCAGGTACGGGCCCTCTCCGCACAAGTTATCCGCGCTCAGGAGGAGGAGCGTCGGCGCATCGCGCTCGAGCTCCACGATGAGGCCAGTCAGGCGCTGACGGCGATTATCGTAGGGCACCGCGTCATCGAGCACCTAGAAGACGTTGAGGCCATCAAGCACAAATCGGCCGAGCTGCGCACCCTGACGGCGGACACGCTGGATGCGCTCCACCGGCTCATCATCGAGCTTCGGCCCAGTCTCCTCGACGACCTGGGCTTGTTGCCGGCGTTGCGCTGGTACATGGAGGAGTTCCGCCAGCGCTTCGACCTCACGCCGGAACTCTGCGCCGCGGGCTTCGACGAACGGCTGCCGCTGGAGGTGGAAACGGTCATCTATCGCATTGTGCAGGAGGCGCTCACCAACATTGCTCGTCACGCCGGCGCCAGCCATGTGACGGTCGCACTCTCGCAGCAGCGCGCCGAAATCCAGGTGGTGATTGAGGATAACGGACGGGGCTTTTCAACCGAGACGCTGCTGCGCGACGCTGTCCCATCCCGCCGCGTTGGTCTTGTGGGTATGCAGGAGCGTGCCGCGCTGGTCGGCGGCCGCTGCCGCATTGCCTCCGAGCCGGGTCACGGTACGCGAGTCACGGTCGCTATTCCCGACGTTTGGACTGCTGATCAGTCCGTGGAAGGGGCCATCTGTGGAAAAGATCCGCTTGTTGCTCGTCGATGACCACGCGGTCTTGCGCGCCGGCCTGAGCGTGCTCTTAAACCTTCAGTGTGACATGGAGGTCATCGGAGAGGCAGGGGAAGGTGAGACGGCGATCCGCCTGGCACGCGAGCTCAGTCCGGATGTCGTCATCATGGACATCTCTATGCCGGGGGTCGGCGGCGTAGAGGCCACCCGACGTATTATGCAGGCCAAGCATACCGCCAAAGTGCTCGTGCTCACCATGTACGACAATCCCCACTATCTGTTCGAGGTTCTCCAGAGTGGCGCCGTGGGCTACATCCCGAAGCGCGCCGCCGATTCGGAGCTACTGGCCGCTATCCGAGCGGTAGCGGCCGGTCAGTCTTTCCTCTATCCCACGGCGGCAAAGGCGCTGATCACCGAGTTCCTGCAGAAGGGACGCGAGCGGCACGATACGTACGACCTGCTGACGGCTCGCGAAAAGGAGGTGCTGCGCTTGATTGCGGAGGGGTATACCAACCGGCAGATCGCCGACCTATTGGTAGTGAGCCCAAACACGGTCGAGGTGCATCGCAGTCGCATCCGCGAGAAGCTCAACCTGCACGATCGCACGGAGATCCTCAAGTACGCCATGAGCCGGGGGCTGGTGGAGTCGCACCAGGCGAGTTAACCTCTCCCTTCCCTGTGGGAGGCTGTTGGCCATTCGTGAGCATAGCCGCAATGGCAAGGTCAGGGCGTATTGCTATACGCCCTGCTTGTCCCACCAGCGCAATACCGCCTATCGCCACCAGCATCCTTCGTAGGGGAGGGGCCGGGGGAGAGGTTCCTGTGGTACCATCTACACGTGTAGATACCGCCCTCACAAGCTGGGGCACTTCGTTTCTGGGAGGGGTAATGTCCGCCATTCGAGTCGCTATTGTCGGCGTCGGAAACTGCGCATCGTCGCTGGTGCAAGGGGTGCACTATTACCGTGACGCAGCGGCCGACGCCAAGGTGCCGGGACTGATGCACGTCGTGCTGGGCGGCTACCACGTCGGAGATGTCGAGTTTGTCGCCGCATTTGACGTCAACGCGAATAAGGTAGGCCGCGACCTGTCCGATGCGATTTACGAGGCGCCCAACAACACCTACCGGTTCGCCGACGTGCCATCGACCGGTGTCTCGGTGCAGGCGGGCCCGGTGCTCGACGGCGTGGGCCGCTATACGCGCGACGTGGTGCCGGTATCAGACGCTCCTCCCGTCGACGTTGCCGCGGTGCTGCGAGACGCCAAGGTGGACGTGCTGATCAACTATCTCCCCGTCGGCAGCGAAGCAGCGACGCGTTGGTACATCGAGCAAGCCCTCAAGGCTGGGGTTGGCGTCGTGAATTGCATCCCGGTGTTCATCGCTCGCGAGCGGGACTGGCAAGCACGCTTCGAAGCGGCGGGGCTCCCCATCGTCGGCGACGACATCAAGTCCCAGGTCGGCGCTACCATCGCCCACCGCGTGCTTGCCCGCTTGTTCGAGGACCGTGGCGTCCTCCTGGAGCGCACCAGTCAGCTCAACGTCGGGGGCAACACGGATTTCATGAACATGCTGGAGCGGGATCGGCTGGAGTCGAAGAAGATCTCCAAAACGAACGCGGTGGTATCGCAAATCAGCGAGGGATTGGCGCCGGACAACGTCCACATCGGACCGAGCGACTACGTGCCGTGGCTGACCGACCGGAAGTGGGCGTACATCCGGCTGGAAGGGCGGAGTTTCGGGGATGTGCCGCTTACCGCCGAGCTAAAGCTGGAGGTTTGGGACTCACCGAACTCCGCCGGCGTAGTCATCGATGCGCTGCGCTGCGTCGCCCTGGCCCGCCGACGAGGTATCGCCGGTGTGCTGGAGGGCCCTTCCGCCTATTTCATGAAGTCTCCACCCGTCCAACACGACGACCACACGGCGCGGCGGATGGTGGAGTCGTTCATCGAAGTCCCATCGGCGCCGCCGGCATCCGTGCCGGCCCACTCGGCCCGCGAACGGGTTATGGCCGGCTCGGGTGACTGAGGCAGGCCCCGGACCCCCACCCCC